>JRYD01001723.1_pt1 | contig 34575 bp, 26 predicted proteins | sample 235311 | NCBI WGS metagenome assembly JRYD01 (sample SAMN03074213, study PRJNA261472) | activated sludge metagenome | biome: Common Effluent Treatment Plant; feature: Wastewater; material: Activated sludge; isolation source: activated biomass in a lab-scale reactor treating industrial wastewater at... | reverse complement strand
CCGCGTTCGCCTGCGTGATCTTCTCCTCGCAGCCGCCGAGCACCATCACGCTCGACAACGTCCCCACCGCCACCGCCACGCCCATCACCACTGACGCCATCTGCCGCTTCATCGCCAACCTCCTTCACCGTCACACGCCCAACGAGCACGCCCATCCCCGCACGGCCATCGCGTACGGTACCATGAATCCCTCCGAAACGCGAGTGCCCATGTCCCTCCCGCAGCCCCCAATCCCCACCGCCACGCTGACCGTCACCAAAGGCCGGGCCATCCTCCTCCTCGCCTTCGACGTCGGTTTCTCCATCGATCTCGNNGGACGCCGCCTCCTCCGAGGGCCGGGGCGTGCTCCAACGAATCCGCCGAAGCCCGAGGTACTTCGCCTACAACCCCGCCCCACTCCGCGTCGCGCGACCCGCCTCGCCCATCCCCATCGCCAACACCACCCCCGCCCACGCCATCGAGGCCACCATCTTCGACTTCGGCGTCGTCTCCCTCTCCTACTCCCTCCCCATCCTCGGAACCCTCAGCGACCTCCTCCACATCAGCGAGTCCCTCTACGAGAACGACTCCATCCTCGCCGACGCCCGCGCCCGACTCGACGAACTCCTGACCCTTCTCGCCCCCGCCATCCGTCAACTAGCACTCGCCACGATCGTCGAGGACTACGCCATCTTCCAGATCGAGGAGTCCACCATCTCGCTCGACGGCTCCTCCTGCTCCCTCGATGACTTCCTCGCCTCCGCCCGCGCTCCTCTCGCCGCGATCCTCCGCGCCGAGAGCGCACCCCTCGCCACGCACGAGATCGACGACGCTCTCGCCTCGCGCCTCTCCTACTCCACCTCCGACGCCGCCCTCATCGACTTCAACGCCGCCATCCTCTTCGACTCCACCCCCGCCGACGCCACCGCCGCCCTCGAGTTCGCCAACGTCGAACTCCTCGAGATGCGCTTCCTCGACGACCGACTCGATCAATCCCTCGAGACCGCCTACGGCCTGCTCCAATCCAGAGGCTCGCGCCGCTTCGCGATCCACGATCGCGCCATCGCCAGAGTCGCCCAACTCCAGGCCGACAACACCATGATCTTCGAGGGCGTCAACAACGCCCTCAAACTCCTCGGCGATCAGCACCTCGCCCGCCTCTACCGCCTCGCCACCAACCGATTCCACCTCCCCGAGTGGGACCAGAGTGTCCTGCGAAAACTCTCCACCATCGACAGCATCTACCAGAAACTCGCCGACCGCGCCACCGTCCGACGCATGGAAATCCTCGAGTGGATCATCATCCTCCTCATCGCCTTCGAGATCGTGATGTCCCTCGGCGATCGACTCTTCTAGGTGACGCCACCCTCCCGAGTGACGGAAATCATCCCGTTCGTGGAACCGCTCTCTAGAACGGTGTCTTCTATCCCTTCACGCTCGTGTGCCACAGGCATTCCCGCTTGTGACAACTCCTCCTTCACAGCCTCGTCCAACAGATCCACATCTCCAACGAGCGATAACCCCTCTTCTCCATTTCTCCCTTCAACACCGCCTACCCGCCCGCCGATCCTCCGCTCCACGGGCCACTCGCCCGCAATCCCCAACCGGAGAATCCGCATGACCGCCAGAACTATCGCCCTTCTTCTCGCCGCCGGCGCCTCGCCACTTCTCCTCCTCGCCGGCGAGCCAAGCCACGCCAAGAGCACCACCAAGCACGCCCCCGCCCAATCGAACCCCGCCAAGGCAACCAGCACCAAGGCCAACACCAACGACACTCACGCCACTCCTAAGTCCCAAGCGACCGATACCAAGTCCAACCCCGACGAGCCCATGACCCCGGACCAGGTCCTCGCCTGGCTCACCGAGGGCAACGCGCGTTGGGCCAACGGCAACACCCAGAATCCCAACTCCACCACCCAGCGTCGCGCCGATACCGCCGCCAACGGCCAGCACCCGCGCGTCACCATCCTCACCTGTGCCGATTCACGCCTCCCTGTCGAGCGAATTTTCGATCAGGGCGTCGGCGACCTCTTCGTGCTCCGAGTCGCCGGCAACGTCATCACCGCCACCGAGGCCGGCACCATCGAGTACGGCCTCGAGCACCTCCACACCCCCGTCCTCGTCGTCATGGGACACACCAAGTGCGGCGCCGTCACCGCCGCCTGCCAGACCTTCGCCAACTCCGACTCCCCGGCCCCCGGCAACATCGGCGCCCTCCTCAACGAGATCCACCCCGCCGTCGATCGCGCCAAGGCCACGCTCAACTCCACCAACCCCGACACCATCGCCCCCACCACCGTCGTCGAGAACGTCTGGCAGAGCATCTTCGATGTCTTCCAGACCAGCCCCGCCACCGTCGAACTCGTCCGCGAGGGCAAGGTCAAGGTCGTCGGCGCCGTCTGCGACATCTCCACAGGCAAGGTCGAGTTCCTCGGCGAGCACCCCTGGCAATCCCCGCTCATCGAGGCCTTCGCCACCATCCGAAACCCCACCCAACCCGCCCACAACACCCCCGCCCACGCCGACGCACATCCCGCGCACCACGACGAGCACTAAATCCTGCACATGACCGCACGTTCCTGCAGCACTGTTTCCGAGGACGGTGTGTGGAACCTACCCAGTCTCGTGGCACAGGCGTCCCGCCTGTGAACTCCAACTTTTACAGATCTCCACAAAAACACACACGGCACGAGCAACCGCACGTGCCGTGTCTTTTCCTTGATGATTCCAACGATCACTCCAGCGCCGCCGCCCCCGAGATGATCTCTGTCAACTCCGTCGTGATCTGCGCCTGCCGCGCCCGGTTGTACACTCGCGTCAGCCGCTTCCCCATCTTCCCCGCGTTGTCCGTCGCCGACTTCATCGCCACCATCCGGGCGACGTTCTCGCTCACGATCGCATCTTTGAACGATTGGAACAAGACCGCCTTCACCGCCGCCGGCAAGAGATCATTGAGCAGCGACTCGGCATCCGGCGAGAACTCATAGATCTGCGCCGCGCCGCTCGCCGCACTCTCGACGTTCTTCGCCGAGCCCGCCGTCTCCGCCTGGAACGGCAGCAACTGCATCACCGTCGGCGACTGCTTCCCGGCGCTGATGTACCGCATGTACACCACGTGCACCGACGACACCTCGCCACGCACAAACCGATCGATGTACGCCTGCGCCAGATCCTGCACGTCCTCGAACTTCGGCTTGTCGCCAAACTGCGAGTGCTGCCGCGTCACCTCGACCCCAGCGAACCGCAGGAACCCCATCCCCTTCTTTCCCACGACCTCGATGATCCCCGTCTTCGACGCCGGGTTCGCCTTCAGGTGCCCCATCGCCGTCCGCAGCACCGAGCCGTTGTATGGCCCGCACAGCCCGCGATCCGATGTCACGATCAGCGTCAGCGGCTTCGCCTCCGCGCTCGCCTTCGCCCCACCCAGGAGCGGATGAGACACGCCCTCGATCGCGCGGGCCAACTCCGTCACCAACTCGAACAGCGTCTCGGTATACGGCTTCCCCGCCGTCGAACGCTGCTGACTCGCCGCGAACTTCGCCGTCGCGATCATCTGCATCGTCTTGGTAATCCGGCGGATATTCCCAACCGCCTTGATCCGCTTCTTGATCTCGCGAGTCTTCGCCATAAGGACGAAACAGTAGGCAAACCCCTATCCAGACATTCGCCAAACCAGACCGAAGTTCCCAAAGCACGTGCTCGTGCGACAGGCGGCCCGAATCCCTCTACTACTACTACACACCCGCACCAATCGCCGCTAGTCCACCCATCTCGATCCCCCGACCCCAAACGCCTCCCAAGCCTCACATTCCGTGATCGCTTGTTCCGCGCCAATCTTCACTCCACCAGGCCGCCCCCGCCACACCGCCGCCTGGATCGAATCACCAGGATCCGCACGAACGATCGGCGCATCACTCCCGAACAAAATCCCTTCGCCAATCCGCAATCCCGAGTCGATCAACTCCCGCCACGGCATCACGCGATCCAACCGGTCCGGCACCAGCCGCATCAACGCCTCCACGTCCGCCAGCAGGTGACACGGCTGCACGCTCGCCACCACGCCCAACTCCCCAAACCTCGGCACATCCGCCGCATCGATCAACTCCGCGTGCTCAACCCGAACATGCGCCGGCCTCACCTCACGCTCCAACGACGCGCGCGCATCAAGCACCGCCCGCACCGCCCCGTCACCGATCGCGTGCACCGCGAGACCCACGCCCAACGCCGCACACTCTCGCATCGCCGCCGACAGTCGCGCGCGCGTCAACAACAGCACGCCCAACTCCATTCCCGGCATCGCCTGGGCATACGGATGCAGCACGCTCGCCGTCGTGCTGTTCAGCGTCCCGTCGGCGAACAACTTCGACCCGAGCAGCCGCAGCCCCGGTCCCTCCCACGACGCGCGCGCACCCACGGCCTCACGCAACTCCGCGTGAGGCACGTACACACCGACTCGCAGCCCCACACGCCCCTCGCCGTGCAGTGCGCGCAGCACCGCCCCGAGCCACGGCGGCGCGTGGAGGTCGTGCGCCTCCTCGAATCCCAAGGCCCGAAGATGCGCGCACGCCGACGCCACGTGCTCGATCCGCTCCGCAGGCGTCGGCTCGGGCGCGGCATTCCACGCCATTCGTGCCGCCTGCTCCAGGAGCAGCCCCGTCGCGCGCCCATCCGCGTCGCGCACCACGATGCCCCCTTCGGGCGCGCGCGCGTCGACACCCGAGGCACGCATCGCCGCCGAGTTCGCCAGCACCGCGTGATAGTCGAACGACATCACGCACGTCGGCACGCCCCCGGTCGCCGCGTCGAACTCCCCGAGCGTCGGCCATCGCCGATCGGACCAGCCTTCAATGCGCGCACCGCATGCCAGAACCCAGCCACTCGCGCCTGACACCAGATCCCGGACACGATCCAGACACTCGTCCACACACCCGACATCACCCAAGTCGGGAAGCAAGAGCGCCCGGCCGAGCAACGGCAGATGAACATGAGCCTCGCGGAGCGTCATCGCACCCTCATTGTGCCCAGCCGATGCACCGGGACAACGCACGGTCATACCACATGATCGATTCGAGAGAACCGTACGGATTCACAACACGAATCCACAGAGGAGACCCGGAAACGAACACGGGACCGACGTTTGCCGGTCCCGTGCCCCTACTTGTTCTGTGATTGGGCGCGCCCGCGTGTCTGTCCAGGACTCGAAACCAAAGGTTCGAGGGGGCGCGCCAGGCCGAACACGCTCCGGGCTGTGTCGCTGTGCAAGCGGACCCTCGGAGCGCCGGCGAATGAGACTGGCGATTACTTCTTCTTGGTGGTCTTCCGCTTCGCGGTCTTCTTTGCGGTCTTCTTGCCAGCCTTCTTCGTCGCTTTCTTCTTCGCCTTCTTCTTTGCCTTCTTAGCCATGAACAAGTCTCCTGTACTTGAACCGCGTCGCCGCGAGCGCACGATGCGACTCACGCGCGACGAGTCAACCGACTGAGATTATCGGAAGTCATACCCTCGTGTCTTGAGCAATCGCGAAGATTCTCAAAAAAATTTCAACCAGCGCTCGCCTTGACTCGACCCACCATCACCACTCAACCCACCTCGGAGTCGTCCGCATGAGTCACATCACCACTCGCACACTCGACTCGGGGCTCTCGCTCGTCGTCGAGCGCATGCCCCAACTCAAGTCCGCCGCGCTCGCCTGGATCCTGCCCTGCGGCTGCGCGCACGACCCGCTCGACAAGCAGGGACTCTCCGCGATGTGGAGCGAACTCCTCCTTCGCGGAGCCGGATCGCTCGACTCACGCGCTCACGCCGACGCCCTCGATCGCCTCGGCGCCAGCCGCAGCACCAACTCCGGAGCCTTCACCTTCTCCATCACGTCCAGCATGATCGGCGAGCGTCTCGGGGGCGTTCTCCCGCTCCTTGTCGATATGGTCCGTGCCCCGCGCATCGCCGAGGACGCCATCGAACCCGCACGGGATCTCTGTGTCCAGGCCATCGAGTCGCTGCAGGACGATCCGCAGGAACGGGCCGTGCTGGAAGCCCGCCACCGGCATTTCCCCGATCCCCTCGGGCGCTCCGGCCTGGGCACGATCGAGGGACTCGCCAGCCTCACTCGCGCTGATCTCCACGATCGCTGGCACGCGCTCGCGAAGCCCAAAGGCTCGATCCTCGCCGCCGCCGGCGACGTGGACGCGGCCAAACTCGCCGACGTGCTCGAGTCGCTCCTCTCCGGCTGGATCGGCGCCACCACCGAACCCAAGCCCGGGCCCACGCCGGCCCGCGGCTACGCGCACACCAGCGAACCCTCCAACCAGGTCCAGATCATCGTCGTCCACGATGCACCCCCCGAGACCGACGCGACTGGCAACCCCAATCGTGCCGCACTCCTTGAGAAGTTCGCCATCGCCGTTCTCTCCGGAGGCATGTCCTCACGTCTCTTCACCCACGTCCGCGAGCGCAAGGGACTCTGCTACTCCGTCAGCGCCGGATACCGAGGCGATCGCGACTTTGGTGCCGTCACCGCCTATGTCGGCACAACCCCCGACAAGGCTCAGGACTCGCTCGACACGCTGCTCGAGCAACTCCGCGAGATCAACACGCCCAGGGGCGCCATCACCCCCGAGGAGTTCCAGCGCGCCTCGATCGGCATGAAGAGCGGCATCGTCTTCAGCGGCGAGAGTTCCGCCGCTCGAGCCTCAGCCCTCGCGATCGACCAGCGCCGCTTCGCCCGCCCACGCTCCCTCGACGAGATTCTCGCGATGGTGAACTCGGTGACGCTCGACGAGGTCAACGCCTATCTCACCACGCGAACGCTGGGCACGTTGACGATCCAGACCCTCGGCCCCAAGCCACTCAGGCCGCCCCAATAACCCCCCCCCCCCAGGCCCGAAACCTACACTCCGCACCATGATCGAGGTCACGCCCAAAGTCTCGCGCGCCCTCTGGCAGTATGGCCTGCTCGCGGGATGCCTCGCGATCCTCGTCGTCTTTCTCGTCTACCCCATCCTGCTCACCATCCGAGGCGGCTTCGCCTCCGATCCCGCCCGCGGCTCCGGGTTCACGCTCGAGCACGTCCTGCGCGTCTTCAAGGACCCCGAGACGCGCACCTGGCTCTTCAACTCCCTCACGCTCGCGACGTCCACGACGATCCTCGCGACCGTGATCTCGCTCCCGCTCGCCGTCCTCGCCGCGAGATACCGATTCCCGGGCAAGTCCATCTTCCAGGCGGCGATCCTCGTTCCCATGATCCTCCCGCCGTTCGTCGGGGCGATCGGGCTTCGCATGATCGTCGGGCGCGAGGGCGCCCTCAATGCCCTGCTCGATTCGGTCCATCTCTCCGGCGTCATCGAGAGCCTCCTCGGGCAGCGCCTCGACCTTCTCGCCCAGGCCAAGGGCCTCGGTGTTGTGCTGGTCCAATCCCTCTCGCTCTACCCCATCATCTTCCTCAATGCCTCGGCCTCGCTCGCCAACATCGACCCCGCGATGGACGAGGCCGCCGAGAATCTCGGCGCCGGTTTCTTCCGGCGGTTCTTCACGATCACGCTCCCGCTCATGCGTCCGGGCCTCTTCGCCGGCGGCACGATCGTCTTCATCTGGTCCTTCACCGAACTCGGCACCCCCCTCATGTTCGACTACTACCGCGTCATCCCGGTCCAGATCTTCAACAAACTGAAGGAAGTCGAGAGTTCCGCCCAGCCCTACGCCCTCACCGTCGTCATGCTCGGCTGCGCGATCCTGCTGTACTCGCTCGGCAAACTCGTCTTCGGTCGCGCCGGCTACGCGATGCAGACGCGTGCCGCCCGGGCCGCCAGCGAGGAGCGTCTCGAGGGAACCAAGGGCCTCCTCGCTGCGGGCGTCTTTGTCGCGGTCTTTGCCCTCGCGATCCTCCCCCACGTCGGCGTGATCCTCACCAGCCTCGCCCGCCCCGGGCAGTGGCACAAGTCCATGGTCCCCACCGCCTTCACCCTCTCGCACTATCGAGAGGCCCTCGCAAGCGGCGATTCCTTCGGCGCCATCGTCAACAGCCTCAAACTCTCCCTCGTCGCGATGGTCCTCGACATCGCCATCGGCATCGTCGTCGCCTATCTGCTCGTCCGCACGCGCATCATCGGACGAGGCCTGCTCGATGCGCTCTGCATGCTCCCCCTCGCCGTCCCGGGGCTCGTCATGGCGTTCGGTTATGTCGCGATGAGCCTCCGCTGGCCCTTCGGGCAGGACGGCCCACTCTCGGCCTTCGCCATCTTCGCCAGCGACCCCAATCCCTTCTTCTTCCTCATCATCGCCTACGGCGTGCGACGCCTGCCCTACATGGTCCGCTCCACCGTCGCGGGTCTCGAGCAAACCTCCGGCGAACTCGAAGAGGCCGCCATCAACCTCGGCGCCACGCGCACCCTCGCCGTCCGCAAGGTCATCATCCCGCTCATCCTCGCCAACCTCATCGCCGGCGGGCTGCTCGTCTTCTCCTTCTCAATGCTCGAGGTCAGCGACTCACTCCTCCTCGCCCAGCAGACCGAGGATTACCCCATCACCAAGGCGATCTGGGCCTTGACCGACCGCCTGGGCGACGGCCCACACATCGCCAGCGCCCTGGGCGTCTGGGGCATGGCACTCCTCACGCTCACGCTCTTTGCTGCGAGCGCGGCACTGGGCAAGAAGATGGGATCCATCTTCCGCGTGTGACGCCCACTGTGCTTGCCCAAGCGCACGTGCCGCATGTACTCGTTATGACTTCGACGATCCACTGTCGGCTGCCGCGCCGCCCTCATCCCCACCGCCCGTCGCTTCACGCACGGCATCCCGATCACGCTCCCCCACCTCTCGATAGTGCGTCCGCTCGGCGGCGTACCGCTCCGGCGAGATCTTCAGATCCGGCACCTCGCCCTTCTGGTGCTGCGCGTGCAGATGCTTCAAAAACGGCACGCACCACATGCACCCCGTCCCCGCCGAGAGGCACTCGCTGATCAGCGACGCCACCGGCGGGTCCTCGCGATCCAGAAACGTCCGGATCTTCCGCAGGGAGACACGAAAGCAAAGGCAGACCTGATCGTCGGGATCCACGCGGGAATCCTAGACGACGTCTACTTGGCGCCGGCCTTCAGTTTCGTGAGGACGCCGACGAGTTCCTCGACCTCGGCACGCTTGGTATAGTCGGCATCGAGGAACGCGTACGCGATCGTGCCATCCTTCGCGATGACATACGTCGCCGAGAGCGGCAACTGATTCGACGAGTCGCCATTGAATGCCGCGAGATCAAGCCCAAAGCCCTTGAACTTCTCCTGCACGGCCGAGGGAAGCGTGTACCGAAGCCCAAACGTCTTTGCCACCGCGTTCCCTGCGTCGCTGAGGACGTGGAACTTCAACTCGTTCTTCTCAAGGATCGACAGGCTCTGGTCGGGCGTCTGCGGGCTGATCGCGACGAGATCCGCCCCGAGCGCCTTGAACTGGTCGAGCGATTCCTGATACGCCCTGAGTTGGATGTTGCAGTACGGGCACCACGTGCCGCGGTACCACGCGAGGACCACCGGGCCCTTCTCGAGCAGCGCGGAGAGTTTGACCATCTCGCCCTTCGCGCCTGGGAGTTCAAAGTCCGGGGCCTTGGCGCCGACCTTGAGGGCCGTCTCCATCACGCCGCTCGTCGCGACGTCCTGGATCCCCTGGGCGAAGACCTTCTTTACCTCCTCGGGCATCCTCCCCGCGCTCTCCTCACGCTTGGCCTTGAGGCGCTCGCCGAGGATTCCGAGTTTGTCCATGGTCACGGCCGGCGGCCTCGAGAGGTCCTCGCCGCTGATCTTCTTCCACGACTCGTCGGCGTTCTTCTTGAGTGCCGCGTCGTCTTTCAGCCAGTCGCTCCGCGTGTCGGAGAAGAGGCCCTTGTAGAAGAGATTCAGCCGCCCACCCGTGAGCGTGAACGACTTGGGATCGACCTCGATCTTCTTCCCCTTCGCCATGGCGTACGCGCACCATCCCCCGTACGCAGGTTCATACTTCACCGGATTCGCCAGGAACGTGGCCATGTTCTCCTTGCTGGCGAATCGATACGTCACCCCGCGGTGCTCGGCCTGGAAGAGGTCCAGACCCTTCGCGGGCGTGCCACCTCCCTCGGGGAAGTACGACACCGGGTCGTATCCCTCGATCGCGAGGTGGCTCTTGGGCAGGTTATAGAGCGACACGTCACGCGCGCCCTCGGCCTGATTCGCCGCCGGTTCATCGGCGAACGCCCACGCGCTCAACCCCGTCCCCGCCACGGCACACGCGACGCACGCCCCCGTCACACGGCCCATCGCCGAACGAATACCGATCCCGTTGACACCGCGCTGCCGCATGTTTCGCTCCCTGTTTAGATTCTGATTTCGTGAATCGTGGCCTGATGGACTTCTTGTTGTTGCACGGATCGCCCGCGCCGTGCACGACTGTTCCTTGGATTCGAACTCCGATGCCCAAACCGGCTGACCGTTACGGAACATCGACACACGGTGAACCTCACTCCGGACAAATGCCGCCACGTCGCCCCGCCAGGCGATACCCGCATGTTTCCTCCACACCAACAACGAGCCAAGCGCGAGCACGCCACCGATCGGCAGGGCGGCTCCGTTCCGCCATCACCTTCTCGTCGACCACATCGTGCCACCGAGAACGAACACCACACGGACATCCATGAGTCCAATGCAACACCCGTCCCCAGGCGACGCGAACTCCGTCATCGGTCAGCACACGCCATCGTGACGGCATTCAGCCTATCGAGAAGAACTCGCGCACCCGCTCCATCACCGTGTGGTGCGACAGATCCCGCAACTCCCCCGCGTCCAAGTAGACGCCCAGGCACGTCGGGCACCGATCGATGGTGACGTGCGGCTGGTCCGGCGCGGGGCCGGCCTTGAGATGCTCGCCATCGCGCGGACAGAGCAGAATCCGCGACGCAGATCGAGACGCCGTGAGCGCCCGCGTGGCGCTCTCGCTCGACGTGTCGCCGGAACCGCGTCCGCGCCGCCCCTTGTCCACGCGCTCGGCCTGACCCTTCACTCGCTTCACCCGATCCAACTCCGACGCGTCGAGCCACACCCCGCCGCAGCGTGTGCATCGATCGACACAGAATCCGTTCTCGTGCGACGAGAGTTCGTGTCGTTCCATCGAGGCCCGGCACGCCGGACAGTTCAGATGGATCCCCGGCTGGATGCGATAGTCCACGCTCGACATGCTCGAATCGTATGGATCCCCGCGACCACTACAGTCTCGCGATGCCGACCACCACGCCGCGGCCCAACCCGAACGCACGACTGTTCGACGCCCACCTCGACCTCGCCTGTCTTGAGGCCCTGGGTCGCGACATGTCGATCGAGGACCCGCGCCAGGCGGACCGCCCCCACCCCCCAGGCGCGATCACCCTGCCCGCGCTCGCACGCTCCGGCATCCGCGCCTGCCTCGCCACCATCTTCACCGAGACCAACGGCAAGGAGCAAGTCACCGGCTACGCCAGCGGCGATCACCCGGCCTCCCGCGACGCGGCGTTGCGCCAACTGGGGATCTATCGAGCCTGGAACGATGCGGGACACATCGGCCTCGGACGCGACGCGCTCGCTCGCGCCGTGGCCGCACCGATCGAGAACGCCCACACGACTCGGGCCCAATCGATGCCGCCCCCCGCCGTCGCGCTCCTGATCGAGGGGGCCGATCCGATCGCAGGTCCCGACGATCTTCCGATGTGGAAGGACGCTGGTGCCGTGGCGATCGGGCTGACGTGGGCGCACTCCTCGAAGTACGCCGCTGGCAACGCCGCCGACCCGCGCGACAACCCAGGACTCACGCCCGAGGGTCGATCGCTCGTCCGCGCCATGGACGACCTTGGTCTGGTCCACGACACCTCGCATCTTTCCGACCGCGCCCTCGCCGACCTTCTCTCGGCAACCGATGCGGTTGTCATCGCGACGCATTCCAACTGTCGATCGCTCATCGACACTGAGCCGACCCGCGAATCGGCCATCCCGCGCGAACTGAAGAATGATCCAGTCGCCCGCGCGCGGATCATGCAACGCCACCTTACCGACGACTCCATCCGCGAGATCGCCCGCCGCGGCGGCACCATCGGCATCAACTTCTATTCGCCCTTCCTGAACCCGGGCGGCACGCGCGACCGCCGCGCCCCGCTCGACGCGATCGCCGACCACGCCGAGCACATCATGCAACTCGCAGGACACGACCACGGCGTTGGCCTGGGCACCGACATCGACGGCGGCTTCGGCAGCACCATGCTCCCCCGGGGCCTCGACACCATCGATCAGTTGCCAATCCTCGCCGAGCACCTCACGACGCGCGGCTGGAGCCAGGCGACGATCGACCGATTCCTGTGGCAGAACTGGGCCGACTTCTGGTCGCGCACATTGAGGCCACGAATACAGAACTGAGTTCGCTGAACGTTGACGCCGCACCGGGCGACCAGATGTGTTCGCCCAAGGATCACCCGCACGTCAACGCGCACCCCGCAGTCCGAATCGCGAATCGCGAATCACGCCGAGGAATGAGCGGTGCAAAAAAGAAAAGACCCCACCCAGGTTTACCTGAGTGGGGTCAAACGTCGGCGATGACCTACTTTCCCGCAGTGCAGTATCATCGGCGGCTTGGGCTTAACTGCTGTGTTCGGGATGGGAACAGGTGTTACACCAAGCCTGTGGTCACCGACAATCCGGCCGATTCGCGTTTCCGCGAGTCCGCCGGCCTGGAGCCCGATGGCCCCAATGCCGGAACAAACGGTCGCCGCGAGAGGTATGCCTTTGGGGGCACACTCCCGAAGTGACGCTGCCTTGAAGCACGCCGGAGACCCGATCGGCGGAGAGCCGAGGAGCGATTCCGGGTGCCAGAGATGTGAAGAAAGAATGAGATTCGTTCTGTGACGAACGCGGCCAGTCCGTCGTCGTTGGATGGAATGGAACCGTCCGCGACGGCTGGTTGGTGTGATCGGTTCGACCGTTAGTACCGCTCCGCTGAAGGCCTCTCAGCCCTTACACGCGCGGCCTATCAACCTGGTGGTCTTCCAGGGGTCTCACGTCAAAGACAAGCAAGTATGATCTTGTGGGAGGCTTCCCGCTTAGATGCTTTCAGNNCCCAGGATGTGATGAGCCGACATCGAGGTGCCAAACCGCTCCGCCGCTATGGACGCTCGGGAGCGATCAGCCTGTTATCCCCGGGGTACCTTTTATCCGATGAGCTACGACCCTTCCACACGGGATCGCAGGATCACTAGAGCCCACTTTCGTGACTGCTCGACCCGTCGGTCTCGCAGTAAAGCCGGCTTGTGCTCTTGCACTCGACACACGGTTTCCATCCGTGCTGAGCCGACCTTTGCACTCCTCCGTTACCTTTTTGGAGGAGACCGCCCCAGTCAAACTACCCGACACGCACTGTCCTTCGCCCGGATTCACGGGACACGAAGTTAGGCCACAAACTTAAACAGGGTGGTATTTCACCTGTGACTCCATCCGGGCCGGAACCCGGACATCAACGCCTCCCACCTATGCTACGCAGTTTATGCTCGTGGCCAATACGAGCCTATAGTGAAGGTCCACGGGGTCTTTCCGTCTTGCTGCGGGTAGGCGGCATCTTCACCGCCACTACTATTTCACCGAGTCGGTCGTGGAGACAGTGCTCCAGTGATTACGCTATTCATGCGCGTCGGAACTTACCCGACAAGGAACTTCGCTACCTTAGGACCGTCAGAGTTACGGCCGCCATTCTCCGGTGCTTCGGTCATGACCTTCTCTTGCGATGAGCCACTTCCTTGACATTCCGGTATTGGGCAAGCGTCACTCTGTATGCTTCGACTTGCGTCTTCGCACAGAGCTGTGTTTTTGATAAACAGTTCCCAGAGCCTTTTCTCTGCGCCCTTCTCTTGCGAGGGAGGGCCCCCTTATCGCGAACTTACGGGGTCAATTTGCCTAGTTCCTTCACGACCGTTCTCTCGAGCGCCTGAGGCTATTCGCCTCGCCCACCTGTGTCAGTTTTGGTACGGGACGTGCTTTGCCCCCGTGGCTTTTCTAGGAACTCCGTTGTCTGGCATCGGCCTCAAGGACCTGGGCGCAGCTAGCGACCCCGCCAAACTCGAGAATTCGAACCACGGTTTGATCTCCACACGTGCTGGGGACTATTAACCCCATGTCCATCGACTACGCCTTTCGGCCTCGCCTTAGGACCCGGCTAACCCTGGGCGGATTTACCTTCCCCAGGAAACCTTGGGCATATGGCGAACGGGATTCTCACCCGTTTAATCGTTACTCAAGCCGGCATATTCACTTGCTGAGGCTCCACGGACCGTTCCCGATTCGCTTCACCGCCGCAGCAACGCTCTCCTACCGCCTCTTACGAGGCCCACAGCTTCGGTTCTCTGCTTATTCCCGATCATTATCGGCGCTGGATTCCTCGTCCAGTGAGCTGTTACGCACTCTTTAAATGATGGCTGCTTCTAAGCCAACATCCTGGCTGTCTCAGCAATCCAACTTCCTTTCGAACTGAGCAGAGATTCGGGACCTTAGCTGGTGGTCTGGATTGTTCTCCTTTTGACGACGGATATTGTCACTCGCCGTCTATCTCCCAGGTCTACACAATTGGTATTCGGAGTTTGGTTGGTCGAGGTAGCCGGGTAGGCCCCTACAACCATCCAGTCGCTCTACCCCCAATCGCTGATACCTGAGGCTAACCCTAAAGTTATTTCGGAGAGAACGAGCTATCTCCCAGTTTGATTACACTTTGAGTCCTCCCGTCAGTTCATCCCAGACCTTTTCAACGGTCACGAGTTCGACCCTCCAGGCGGTGTTACCCGCCCTTCAGTCTGACCAACGGTAGATCACAAGGTTTCGCGTCTAGCCCGTACGACTCGGCGCCCATTTCGGACTCGCTTTCGCTCCGCCTCCGGCCCGATAGGCCTTAGGCTCGCCGTACAGGCTAACTCGCCGGCTCATTATGCAAAAAGCACGCCGTCACCCCGCAGGGCTCCGACCGCTTGTAAGCACACGGTTTCAGGTACTCTTTCACCCCGCTCATCGCGGTACTTTTCATCGTTCAGTCGCCTTACTGATTCGCTATCGGTCGTCGAGGAGTATTTAGCCTTGGAGGGTGGACCCCCCATCTTCAACCCGGGTTTCACGAGACCGAGTTTAATCTATGGGCTCACCAGACTTCTGTTACAGGGCTTTCACCTTCTGCGGCGCGTCATTCAAACGCTTCACGAGTCATCTGGCTTGTCCGCTTTCGCTCGCCGCTACTCACGGAATCGCTGTTGCTTTCTTTTCCTGCGCCTACTGAGATGTTTCAGTTCAGCGCGTTCGCTCTTCACCCCTATGCATTCAGAGTGAAGTACCCTTGCGGGTGGGTTGCCCCATTCGGACATTCCAAGATCGCAGCCTGGTTACCGGCTCCCTTGGACTTTTCGCAGGTTCCAACGTCCTTCATCGCCTCTCGACACCAAGACATCCACCGTGTGCCCTTGCCCGATCACACCAACCGGACGCCGAGGACATCCCTCCAGCTCTCGCTGGATTCCTTCCCCAACACCGATCGGCAAACCCCGAGTCCCGCATTTCAGGACATCTGTCCAGGACTCGGCACCGGCCAAAGTCGTTTCGCTTTGCCTTCCCTTTCGGGATCGCTCCGCATCAACGCCTTGGTCCGGCTAGGCCGCCATTCGCACGAAAGAATCTCGGTTCTTTCTTCTTAAATCTCTTGCAGCGTCGTCTCTGCACTCACAATCTTGGAAAGACCCTCGGCCAAGCGCACGGAAAACCGTGACACCCGCCGAGAAAAAACGTGCAGGACGACCGTTTGTATCCGGTTTTCAAAGAGCGGGCCGTTCCCGGGGATCAACCCCGTTCTCGGCCACCAAACCAGAGACCGTCTCTCGACGAGCCCCGAATCGGCCCCACTCCAAAATGAGCAGGGCAGGAGTGTATTCCGCACCAAAGTCCAGTCAAGCCGCGGCCAAACTCAATTCCGTTGGCGAGGCGCAACGGCCGCTTCACGCCCAACTTAGAGGCGCGATCGACCGACGCAATCACCCACCAAGCCCACCGGCACCGCCAGGCAGGCCCCGACCAGGCATGCCTGGAACAGGAGCCGGTGGAATCCCCGGGTTCGGCACCCCGGGCTTGGACTCGGTCGAGACCGATGCCTTTCGCTCCTCTCGGACGCCCATCTCGGCCGACGCCTTGATCCGCAAGTAGGCCTCGTCGTCCTTGTCGGACTCGGGATTCCTGCTGATGACCATCCCTGCCGCGTTCCGCAAGACCGCCAGGATCGATTCGCGGGCCGAGCCCTGAATGCCTCCGCTCAGGACCGCCGTGAATCGTTTCGCATCCAGAAAGACGACACCGGGCACCTCAAGACTCAGTTCCGAGGGGAGCACCTCCGAGGGGTACTCGCCCAAGGAATCCAATACCGGCTTCGAAGCATCGCCAACTCCACCGTCGCCGCCCGGCGGCACACCACGCCCAGGATCCCATCCACGCTCGCCTCCTGGCGGAAACGCCCCACCCGGCTGCAGGCTCCCCGGCTGAAGACTCCCCGGTTGCTGTCCACCCGGCGGATTCGCACCAGGGGGCGGAACCGGTGCCGCAGGCGACGGCTTCCCACCCTCGGGCTCGGTTGCCGGATTGAACTTCGAGATGTCATAGGTCTTGAAATCGCCAGCCAGCCTCACGACACCCGAGATCGGATCCCCCGGCTCGACCGAGACCGTCGCCTTGCGATACCACCCGTAGTAGAACTTGAAGAGTTCCGCCGTCCCCTTGGGCACCGACGACAACTGGTCGCGCGTCTGCGCGCTCGTCATCGCGAAATACTCATTCGGGTCCAGCGTCACCGCCGGCGACCACCCCGACCACTCGCTGCGCACCAGGGACTCACGCCCCAAGGGTTTACTCTTCTCGGGAAGCGCCTGATCGAAGAGCGGATTGTTGAGCACCACGCGGCAGCGATACTTGTACGTCACCCCGGGCACCGCCGTCAGGTCGTGCGCCCACATCTTCACTTCCGAGTCGTTCAGGATTGCATCGCCCAGCGGCGCCGCGGGTGCCGTCGGCGCCACCGACTCGCCGCCGACATCCTCGCCCAACTCGCGGAGGCGATCGACGACCCTTTGACGCTTCGCGATCTCGCGATTGAGGCTCTGCTGGAGCACGGCCGGGTTGCCGACCGCGGGAGCCGGGTCACGAGGGGGCCTCGCGCCTCCGCCGCCGCCACCGCTCGGAGCGCGCCCGCCGCCTCCGGCTGGCGCGAGCCCGCCCCCTCCGCCACCACCGCCACGCGGATCGCGCGGCGGCGCCGTTCGACCGCCCGGTGCCGGTGACGCGGCAGATGCCGCTTTCAGCCGCTCCTGGATGTCCAGGATCTTCTTATCGATGCTCGTCAGTTCTCGCTTGAGACGATCGATCTCTCGCTGTTGATCGACCATCTGCGCCCGGGCCGCCATCGACGATGGCTCGTCCCAGGACAGTCCGGCGATTTTTTCGTAGTACTTCGGCCTCTGGATCTCCTCCGAGTGCTTCGCGATCCGGTCGAGCGTCCCGCCGACGTCGCCGAGTGACTTTACACTCTCCGTCCACGCGGACTCGCCGTCGAAGCGCCCGGGTATCTGCGAGAGCGTCGTCGTCTCGCCAACGTTCACGTCCACCCCTGCGGGCACCGCGACGACCTCACGCTCAACCTCGAAGCGGATCACGTTCACCAGCAACCGGTTCGGCACGAGCGGATCGCTCCACCACGCGCGCGGTAATGGCAGGGCCGGCCCGTCGCCATCCGGGTCCGACTCGAGCGCCTCGAGCAACGACGTCCCCGAGAATGTCGCCTCGATGCTCACCGACGCCTTGTCCATGGGCTGGGCCGGGGGGAGGAAGGACGCCAGTTCCGGATATCGCTTCGGCTCGCGCGGATCGATCGTGTTGCGGATCGTCGCCGCGATCACCCCGGTCGGAATCGGCACGCCGAGCGCGACAAACTCGCCGTCCGCCACAGGCCCCACCGTCGAGACTTTCATCGCCTTGGGAGGATCACCCAATGACGCGTGCCGGGTCGATGTCACGCCCAGCGCCCGCATGCGCTCATTGAACCGCGACGACAGATCGACGCTCACCTCCGGGATCGCCGGCGGATTCGTGCTCTCCACCTTCGCCAGAAGCGCCCGTGCCTTGTCTTCCACGGGCCTCATCGCGCTCTCGGGCGCCAATTGCTGCGAGCCAACCTTGATCTCGTTGGGCTTCACCAGAATCTGGTACCCCACGATCCCCAACGCCGCGAGGCCGCACACCCCCAGCAGCGCCTTGTCCACGTGTTGCTCGAACGCACCGATCCGCTTCATGGCTCAACCCTTCCTGATTCGACTCCCCCCGCAACCCGAACTCACACGCGATCCACTCAGCCCTGCGGCATCGCCTCGGGAACCTTGAACGCCTTGCGCACACGCGACGGCATCATCGGCTCCACCCACGACCGCAGCCACACCGTCTCCACGCGGATCGTCGCCCGCACCACATGGTCGTTGCCATACACATACCCCACCCCCAACTCCTGCCCAATGTCCACCGCCGACAGGCTCACGCCCAGCACCGTGTTGAAGTTCACCCGCTCGATCGCATCGATCAGCCACGCCAATCGCTCCGACGACACGATCACCGTCAGCGTCGCGACTCGCACGTCGTAGTGGTCATTCGCCGCGCTCCCCGAGCGCCCCGTGAGCGTCATCGGGTCCCGGGGCACCATCGCGCTCGGCCCCACCGGCGTGCCCCCACCGCCGGCGTTCGGATCCAGGCCGTCCATCCCCGGGAGGCTCTCCCCCGGGTGTCCCATCGGGCCCCCGAACGGGCTGCCGAACGGGTCAATCGCCCCGACCGACTCCAGTCCGGGCACCCCACTCACATTGATCTTCTCGATCTTCTTCACCGTCGAGTTCAGGACACTCGTCGGCCTGCCGTTCGCGTCCGTGTTCGCCATCCGGATCGCCACGAGCATGTCGCGCACGATCCAGTAGTCCCACTGCACCACGAAGAACTCGCCCGAGTTCTGCAATGGCGCGTTCTTCGAGAGCACTTCCGCCGTCAGCCGCCGCCGCCACATCTCCGCACCCTGCTCGCCACCACCCGGCAGGAACGCGCTGTCCTCGGCATAGACCGAGATCGACGACGCCCGTGACTGGTACTGCCCCAATCGGAAGTCGCCGCACTCTTTGCGAAGGTCCGCCTCCTCCGCCGACGTGAGCGCCCGCCCCGGAGCGATCTCGGCCTTGCGACGATCGTGGAACGACCGCACGGCCTGCTCCACCTGCACCGCCTCGGGCGCCTGGCCCGCGTTCACCAACGACAGCAACTCGACGAACGGATCCGCCTTGCCATTCTTCCCAACGAGCGCGTCCTCCATCTGACGGAGCGCGTCGCCCTGCTGCAGACGGCGCATCTCCTCGATCTTCGTGCTCCTGGTCTGGGCGTTCATCTGGTTGAACGTCTCCTCACCCAACGACTTCTTCAACTGGTCCTCGAGTGCCGAGTCCATCGGTCCGGGGAACAGCGATGGCACGAACGCCACGTGCGGCGTCCTCCCCACACGACTCGCCCACTCGCCCTCCCCCTTGTTGAACGCCTCGCCGTCCTTGAAGACGCGCTCGCTCTCGTCCTTCAGGCGATTCTTCAGCGACACGAACGCCGCCGTGAGACGGTCGTTGGGCGCCTCGTTCATCTCGATCGGAGCCGCCCCGGGCATCGGTACCGCCGCCGCATACTTCACCCTCGCCCCATCCACGGCACGCGCCTTCTCATCCACGGCCTTCTGCCGCGCCTCCCTGATCTTCGTGTTCCAACCGCTCGCGAAGTACCACGAGACCGGGAGCGACACCACGATCACTACCAGGCAGATCACCGCGATGATGTTCTTCTTGATCCACTGCAGAATCGGCTTCACATCGCACCCCCGTCCGTCGCCTTCGCCTCATTGAGCACCGCGTACCACGTCAGCGTGAATCGCGTCACCGGTCCCGACTTCGCCTCCACATCAGGCAACGGCGCCATCGCGTCGAGCGACTGGTTCGCCGCCCCTCCATCGATCCCCCCCCGGCCTGTCGGCGGGGTGAACCCGCCACCGCCGCCCGTGAACCCACCACCACTCAATCCCGTCGGCGACGGCCCCGGACCGCGATCCCGCGGACTCATCCCACCACCCGAGCCCGCCTCTCCCGATCGCGTCACCGCGTTCACCGGAAGCACGATCCGATACGGCACGCCGTCGCGCGTCCCATGCCCACGCAGCCACGACAGAATCGTGTCCTCCGTGAATCGCTGCGCCTCCGATGCCGTTGTCTCGATGGTCAGCGTGCACCTTACCCGCGCCCGCCCCTGCGCCTCGATGGGCACGCTCGAATCCCCCGGTGCCGCGGGAGCCATCGGATCCATCCCCGAAGGATCCGCCGCCGCCGCCGCGGGCTCAAAGACCGTTGTGAAACTCGACAACTCCAGCGACGCCTTCTTCGCCTCCGCCTTGGGCCTCGCCTCGCCGAACATCTCGCCAAGGTCGTCCACGATCCGCGGGATCACCTCGCGATCCGCGAAGAGCGCCATCACATTCGCCGCCCGCAGATCCGCAGTCGCCGTGCCCGTCACGCCGGCCTCGTCCGCCGCGGTCTTCTGCTGCCGGGCCGCGTTGATCGCCCGGTCCACCACCGGATCGGTGATCGCCCCGCGCACTCGGAAATAGTCGTACGCCGGCCGGGCAAAGAACGCCGCGCTCCCAATCAGCGCCAGCGCCGCCGCCCCCACGAACATCGGCGTCTTCTCCTTCCACATCGCGTCGCGCGACACCTGCAGCGGCATCAGGTTCCCGCCGCACGCGTTCATCCCCAGCCCCTGCAGCGCCAATCCATACGCCGTCACCAGATTGAGCGACGCGTCCTGGAAGACCACCGAACGGTCCGTCGCCGGAAGCCCCTGCGCCAGCGCCTGCCCCGCCTCCATCCCCGGCGGCGCGATCTTCTTGAACTCCTCCACGCGGAACACGTCCACCCCCAACTGCTGCTGCAAATACTTCCGCAAGCCCGGCAGGCGGAACGTCGAGCCCACGCCCACGAGACGTGTCAGGTTGCTGTCCTTGTACAGCGCCTGGTAGTACCCGATCGACCGCTGGATCTCCGTCGAGAGATCCGTGAACACCGGCCGCATCGCCTGGAAGACCTGCCGCGCATGCTTCGTGTCCTCCGCCTCACGCTTCAGACGCTCCGCCTTCGGATAACTCAGGTTGAACTGGCTCACCAGGCTCTCGGTGAACTGGTGCCCACCGATCGGAAACGTCCGAACCCACAACCGCCCGGGCTCGGCGATCACGATGTCCGTCGAACTCGTCCCCACATCGACGACGATCGTCCCAGGCATCGACTCGTTGAACTCCAGGTCATACGCCATCGCGTTGTACACCGCGAGCGGGCTCAGCGTGATCGCGATCGGCGTCAGGCCCACGTCCGTCAAGAGCGTCAGACGATCGCGAACGTTGTCCTTGCGGATCGCGAAGATCCCCACCCCCACGTCCGGAGAGTCCGGCGACACAAACGTCTGATAGTCCCACTCCACTTCCTCCAACGGAAAGGGAATCTGCTGCATCGCCTCGAACCGAACGACCTCGGGAACCTTCTTGGGCTCCACCGGCGGCAACTTCGTGAATCGCGCGAACGCCGAATGCCCCGGCACGCTCACCGCCACCGGCGTCTTCCCGAAGTCCACCTGCCCGATCAACTGCCCCAAGGACACTCGCAACACATCGTTCGCGTCCACGCCGGGCGTCGAGAGCACCTTCGGGTGCTGCACGATCCCAAAGTCCGTCGCCTTCACGCGCGATTCGTCCACCCGCTCGAGTTTCAACGCCTTGATCGACGCCGAACCGATCTCAATGCCCCAGCACGCGTTCGACGATGCCATCACTTGCTCCAAAAAACAGCCGCCAACTCGGCCACTCAGCCCACACACCAATCACCGCGACCAACCACGTCCGTCACGTTCCGTTTGGAAGGTGATTGTTCGGGTGTCACGAGCCATTCGGCGCACAACGCCACCACGCGCCCCCGGCACACCATGGGCGCACCTCGGGGGGCCAATCCTAACCGCTCCCATCGTCCTCTGCACGCAACATCAGCAGCATGACGACCCGGAGCACCATCCCGCCCACAGCCCACGTACGAGATTGCCCTAAACCGAGTTTCATCCTTCCGCCACGCCACGTCGCCACCGTGACATCAACGTGACGAAATCAAGAAGGCCGTCATCCGCAACCGTCTGCAAACAATACTCTTACATGCGACCGCCCCGCGACCCGCGCAGTTCATGCCGAACATCGGCATGACGCACTACGCCGCGCGTGAACGATTCTTTTCCTCGATCGCGACCGCGGCCGGTTGTCCTCTCGACTTGGTTGCCAGAATTCCCAACTCCAGCACCATCCAACCCGCCAGCGCCGGGATCATCCACCACGCCGACGCGTCCGACCGCTCGATCGCCCGAGCCACGAGTTTCGACGCGTTCCCCTTCCACATCGCCTTCGCCAGCCCCACGAGCGGATGGGGCCTCAGCATCGCCCGTCCCGCTCGGCCCGCCAGAAACTCGAGCCCCCGCGCTCCCCTCGCTGTTGCTTTCGCCACCAGTCTCGGATCCCCGCCACGCCGCGCCAGCGCGAGCGCGTCNNGGCATCGCCATCGCCCCCAACGGCTGCTTCTCCGCGAACCGCGCCAGGTCCGCCACGTCCTCAGCCCTCTCCGCCCGCTTGAGCAAACGCATCGCCCCGCCGGGCGATACCCGCTCGCCCAACGAGCGGAAATCCCCCACCACCGCCGCCAGTTTCTCGCTCGTGCGCGCACGGACCAGTCCAGTGATTGTCTCGCCCAGTTTGTCGGTCAGTCGTCCGGTCTTCCGCGCCGCTTTCAACACGCTCGGCACCCAGTCCGCCTCCGGCGCGAGCGTCGTCACGACCCCGATCGCCGAGAGTGCCAGGATCACCTCGTCCGAGTCGCCATCGACCACCTGCTTCGACCCCTGGATCAGAAGATCGCGCACGTCGCCGACGATGAAGAGATCCGTCGCCACGGCACCGATCAGCGACTCGAGCGAGTCGCCCGTGCCGGTGAGCGCGCCGACGCCGACGTCCTTGGCCTTGCGCAACCAACTCGACTGCTGCGCGCGCGTCTCGCGCAACTCCGACTCGATGCCGGGCTTTGCATCTTCGCCCAGATCGCCGCTCGCGATCGCATCCAATCCCGACTCGCCGACCATGATCGCCTCGCCGAAGCGTCCTTGCGCGCGCAGCGCGCGAACCTCGCCCGCGAAATCGAATCCGGGCATCCCCGCCAGTTGCAGCCGCGCCAGCCGGTCGCCCGTCTCTGCCGCCAGGACCCACAGCAAGAACCCCGCGATTGCGACGCGCAGTATCGCCCATCGCGCCGAGATGGCCCACACCACCAGCCTCATGCGCCGTCCTCCGGGACCGCCGTCGGCGTGCCGCCGCTGGCGAGCTGCTCGTCCACAATCACCACCACGCTCGCCGGCCCGACGATTTTCTGGACCAGCTCGCTGACGCGTTCCTTGCTCTCGCGCTCGACCAGGCGCGCGTCATCGGGCGTGAGTCGCATGGCGCGGGCCTGGGCCGCGAGCCGCTGTCGCGCTCGAGAGAGGTGGTACTCCCCGCCCTGCGTGCGGAACCGCAGCCACCCGACGCGCACGAGCGAGTCCTCGACTTCCGGGTAGACCTCGGTGGCGAGGCGTTTGGGGGGCGGGATGCGGACGATCCACTCGCCGCTCGCCGGGCTTTGGGTGATCTGCTGCGCGCGCATCGACGAGAGATCGACGCCATATGAGAGCCGGGCGGGGCAACTCACCTGGGCCGTCACGTCGCCGCGCCAACTCTCGTCCTCGCTCTGGACGCTGACGCTGGTGTCGATGCGGACGGTGACGAGGTCCATGGCGGCGATGGCGCGGGCGACCTCGATGGTCGTCACGCCGGTCGGCTCGTCGACGCGCGCGCGGGCGGTGATCTCGCGCTCGAGCGCGTGCTGCTGCCAGGCCAACCCGGCGACGACCAGTCCCGCGGCGGCGAACACCATCCACCGCGCACGCGAGGGCGTGCCCCTCGCCATTCCCCTTGTGCCGCTACGGTTGATCGATCGCTCCTTCCAAAGTGCCACGCGTGGCACCAACTCAAGGTTCTTCGGCATTGAACCCTCGGCCTGCCATCTTCCTAGATCGGGATGACACGCTCATCGAGTGCAACTCGCTTGCCCCTCCACCGCCGCCGGGCAAGGCGGGCGACCTCACCGATCCCGAACAGGTGCGGCTGCTCTCGGGCGTTCGAGAGGGGCTTACCCGCCTGAAGCGGGCCGGGTTCGTGCTGATCGTGGTCTCGAACCAGGGGGCGGTGGCTCGTGGGGCATGCGGCATCGGGGACGTCGTGAGGATCAACACGAGGGTGGCGGGCCTGCTGGGGCCTGAGGCGTTGCCGACGGCGTTCTACTTCTGTCCGTTCCATCCCAAGGCCTTTGGCGCGTTCGCGGCGGAGCACTCGTGGCGCAAGCCGGGGCCTGGGATGATTCTGGCGGCGAGCCGAGAGCACACGCTCGACCTGGAACGATCGTGGCTGATCGGGGATGCGGCACGGGACATCGAGGCGGGGATCGCGGCGGGAATCTCGGCGGAGCGCGCGGTGCTGGTGGCGATTGATCCGGAGCGGGATGTGATCTCGTCGGCGGTGGATCGGGTGCTGGCTGGATGAGTTGGTGTAGAAGTCGAAGGCACAGGCGTGACACCTGTGCCACGAGACGGGGAAGGAACCGATTGAATCGTGCACGCTTCGCCTTCGCGCTCTGCATGGCACGCCGCTCGAGGAGATGGGAGTGGGCGCGATGGTCGAGGCGACGGCACGGGGGATCGCCGAGCGCATGGGCGTGGAGATTCAAGGGATCCGGATCGACCCGGGCGGCGTGACGATCACGATGGAGTTGGACAAGTTGAGCGGTCTTGGGTTCATGGCCGAGTTGCGTCGGACCACGAACCGGTGGTATGAGAAGAAGTACCGCGATGGGCCATTGTGGGGGACGCCGGCGCCGGGACGGGAGGAGTGATCGTTGATGTCACGCTCGCCGATTGCGACCCATCAAGTCCTGCGCTTGTAGAGGGAAGAAGTCACAGGCGGGACGCCTGTGCCATGAGTGCTCGAAGCACCCGGCGATTGACTTAGGCGTTCCAATGGAGATTGATCTCGTCCTCGGGCGCTCGGCCCATCGGGCCGTAGCGGAGGATGGCCTTGGAGCCCTTGGGAAGGGGGTGTTTCTCGAGGAGGTGCTTCATCGCCTCCCACATGTTGTCGGCCTTGGGGCCCGCACAGTTGATGGTGTAGAACCCATCGCCGGCCTCGTCGCACTTGACCTCGCCGAGTGAGTCTTCGGCGAGGGCGTTCGCGATCTGGCTCATCAGTTGCTCGAAGCGATCGAACTCGGCCTTGGTGCCGAGGTTCTCGTCGGAGAGACGGAGACGAAGGATGACGGCCTGGGCGTGGCGGTCCGGCGCGACGTCATCGTCGTCGCGCGGCACACTCCCAAAGAGCCAGGCGAGGAGTCCCATGGTGGAGACGCTATGGGGCGTGTGGATCGATGTCCAAGCAGCTCCTCGCGGTTCAGCGAGAAGAGGCGACGTGGGTGGCGGCCTCGTCGAGGATGGCCTTGGCGCGAGCCTGGGTAGGTGCCTCGGCGATGAGGCGCATGATCGGCTCGGTGTTGCTGGGTCGGACGTGGAGCCACTCGCGGCGTTCGAGCCAGTCGACGCGCACGCCGTCCTGGCGATCGACCTCGGCACTCGCGTGGGCCTTGGCGATCCGTTCGATGGCCGGGGTGGCGTCGTCACGCGTGCGGATCTCGACCTTGCGTTTCTCGATGGCGTATGCGGGCATCGCGGCGACGATGGCGCTGAGCGGCTTCTTCTCGCGGGCGAGGAGGGCGAGGGTGAGGGCCATGGCGGAGAGGGAGTCGCGGACATAGGCGACGCGGGGCCAGATCACGCCGCCGTTCCCTTCGCCGCCGGCGACAGACGACATTGACTTCATGGTCTCGACGACGTTGGCCTCGCCGACGGGCGTGCGGACGACCTTGGCGCCGAACTTCGCGGCGACGTCATCGATCATGCGGCTGGTGGAGAGGTTGGTCACGAGCGTGGCCTCGGTGGTCTTGCGTCCCGCGGCACGCTCGGCCTCGAGGAGCGAGAGCGCGCCGAGCGCGAGCGTGTGCTCCTCGCCGATGTACTTCCCCCGCTCGTCGATGATGGCGAGTCGATCGGCGTCGGGATCCTGGGCGAAGCCGACGTGGCAGGAGGCCTCGCGCACGGCGTCGCACAGGCCGCCCTTGCCGGCGAGGTTCTCTTCGGTCGGCTCGGGCGGGTGCGGGAAGATGCCGGACTCGTCGCTCCCGAGGTGGAGGATCTCCTCGCAGCCCAGGGCTTCGAGGGCCTGGCGTGCGCCGGTCGCGCCCGAGGAGTTCACGGAATCGACGGCGACCTTGAGCCCGATGCCGAGCGTTGAGGCGTCCTTCCAGACGCCGGCGTCCTCGATGGCGCCGAGCATCCGATCGACGTGCTCATCGGCGCCGGAGGCGTCGCCCGTGAGCGCGCCGAGGCGATCCCACGCGACGGCACTGGGCTTGGCGCTGTTGAATCGCTCGATGATCTGGGTGGCGAACTCGGCCGGGGGCGCGCAGGCGGAGGAGCCGTGCAGGCCACCCTCGGCGAGGAGACATTTCAGACCATTCCACATCTGCGGGTTGTGGCTGGCGGTGAGGACCATTCCGGCGACGAGCGTGGAAGGGAGTTGGCGCGAGTAGGAATCGGTCATGACGGCGGTGGTTGGGGTCATCGCCACGCCGAGATCCACGACGCGCACGCCGGCGCCGGTGATTCCGGCGACGGCGGCGGCACGGACCATGTGGCTCCCCGCGCGGCCGTCACGTCCGAGAACGATGGTGACCGGACGACCGGCGGCGCGCTCGATCAGCCACGACGCGTAGGCGCCGGCGAAGCGGGCGATGACCTCGGGCGTGAGCGACTGGCCGACGATCCCGCGACATCCAGAGACACTGAGCATGAGTGGTGCGGACTGAGGCATAACACGCTCCGAACAGTTCATAAAGAGTACTGAGTATGGAGTACGGACAGGAACGTAGCGCGGCGTTCGCTACAGTCCCAGCCCATGTTTGAGTTGACGGTCGAGCGTGAGTTTTGTGCGGCCCACGCCCTTTCGGTGGGAGGGCGGCGGGAGACGATGCACGGTCATAACTGGCATGTGACGGTGTGCATCGAGGGAGAGACGCTGGACTCGGACGGGCTTCTGTGCGATTTTCATACGGTGGAAGAGGTTCTGGATGGGGTGATCTTGCCGCTCCGGAACGCCGATCTCCATGGAATTGAGCCGTTCACGCGTGTGAACCCGACGGCCGAGAACGTGGCGCGGCACATCGCCGAGTCCTTGGCGGAGGTGCTGGACGCGTCGCTCGCGCCGGCGGCCCGGGTGGCGTGGGTGAGCGTGACGGAAGCGCCGGGATGCACCGCGAGATATCGGTGTCCGGCGCGTTGAGAAGTCAGAGAACGGAATCGAGACGTGCCCCCGCTTCGCAAGACGAAATCCCCGCAGGCCGCGACGAGCGCCGGAGCGCCGGTGGAGCCCGAGCCGCGGTTCATCAACCGCGATGTCTCGTGGCTGGAGTTCAACCGGCGCGTGTTGGCGCAGGCGGGCGATGATGGCGTGCCGATTCTCGAGCGGCTGAAGTTCCTGGCGATCTATACGAGCAACCTCGACGAGTTCTTCATGAAGCGCGTGGGTCTGCTCAAGCGTCAGGTGCACGCGGGGATCATGACCATTGGGCCAGACGGGATGACGCCTCGGCAGCAGTTGCAGGCGGTGCGCGAGTTGGTGCAGGAGTTAGACGTCGAGCAGACTCGGGTCTATCAGAAGCAGATCCTGCCGCTGCTCACGCAGAACGACATCCACATCGTTCGATATGACTCGCTCTCGCCCGAGGAGAAGAAATGGGCGGACTCGTGGTATCGGGCGAATGTCTTTCCGGCGCTGACGCCGCTGGCGGTGAACCCGACGCACCGGTTCCCGTTTGTGTCGAACCTTTCGGACAACGTCGCGGTGGTGGCGACCCGGACGACGGGTGGCGGAGAGGATCCGGTGCGGGAGTATGCGAGGCTGAAGATCCCGCCGACGATCCGGCGGTTCATCCCGCTGCCGAGGCTCAACGGGTCGAAGTCGATCCGGTTCATCCTGCTTCTGGATGTCATCCGCAACAACCTTGGCGATCTGTTCCCGGGTATGAAGATCCTGGAGCACGTGTACTTCCGCGTGACGAGATCGGCGGGGATCCAGAAGGACGATTTCGAGACGCTGAATCTGCTGCAGTCGATCGAGGAGGATCTGAAGCAGCGGAAGTTCGCGAGGGCCGTGCGTCTGGAGATCGAGCCGGATCCCTCGCCGACGCTCTTGCGGTGGCTGCTCGACAAGTTGCGGCTGGATCAGAAGGACGTGTACGAGCAGCCGGCGGAAGCGGAGTATTCGGCGCTGCTTGAGATCGTGGACGTGGATCGTCCGGACCTCAAGACGGCGCCGTGGAAGCCGGTGGTGCCGCCGCGGCTGGCGAGCGAGCCGTCGCTCGATCGAGCGCCGGGGAACATCTTCGCGACGATCCGGCGTGGGGACATCCTTCTCCATCACCCGTACGAGAGCTTCAACGCGAGCGTGGAGCGGTTCATCGCGGCGGCGGCGGCGGACCCCGAGGTCGTGACGATCAAGCAGACGCTCTATCGCACGAGTCCCGACTCGCCGTTTATCGAGTCGCTCATCCGGGCGGCGGAGGCGGGGAAGCAGGTCGCGTGCCTCGTGGAACTGCGGGCGCGGTTCGACGAGAGCCGGAACGTGCGTTTCGCACGGCAGTTGGAGAAGGCGGGCGTGCACGTGGCGTACGGCGTGCGCGGGCTCAAGACCCACTGCAAGACGAGCCTGGTCGTCCGGCGCGAGAAGCACGGGCTGCGCTGCTATGCCCACCTGGGAACGGGCAACTACAACCCCAAGACGGCGCTCTTGTACACGGACCTGGGGTTGCTCACCTGCGACCCGGAGATCACGGCGGATCTGGTGAACGTGTTCAACTATCTGACAGGGCTGGCGGCGGGACAGGAGTTCCAGACGCTGCTCGTGGCGCCCTTCAACATGCGGGACCGGTTCTATGCGCTGATCGCGCGGGAGATGGAGAACGCGAAGAAGGGGCGGCCCGCGCGGATCGTCGCGAAGATCAACTCGATGGAGGACCGCGAGGTCGCGGAACGGCTGTACGCGGCGAGCCAGGCGGGGGTCTCGATCACGCTGATCGTGCGCGGGTTCTGCTGCATCCGTCCGGGCGTGGCGGGGCTGAGCGAGAACATCAGGGTGGTGTCGGTGATCGGGCGGTTCCTCGAGCACTCGCGGATCTTCCACTTTGCCGCGGGACAGGACGACCCGAACGATGGCGAATGGTTCATCGGGAGCGCGGACTGGATGTATCGCAACCTGTCGAACCGCGTGGAGGTGGCGACGCCGGTGAATGACAAGGAATCGCGCCAGCGCCTGACGCGGACGATCGAGGTGATGCTGGCGGACCACCGCAACGCGTGGGACATGCGTTCCGATGGGACGTATGCACGGCGTGTGTCGGGCGAGGGTGTGGACCCCAACAGCGTCGAGGCCCTGGGCACCTTCGAGACGCTGATGCGCGACGCGGCGTACGGCTGAGCCGGTGAGGCCGAGTCGTCTCTCAAAAAAGGACACGCCCCGCGGTTGGTGCGGGGCGTGGAACCTGGGAAGTGGAGGCAAGGGGACTCGAACCCCTGACCTCTTCCATGCCATGGAAGCGCTCTACCAAAACTGAGCTATGCCCCCAGGTTGTGCGGGCGATTCGGGATGTGGCGGCCACGCCGTGGGGCGTCAAGCCGAGCGTCAATGGTAGTGGATCGGGCGGAAGGGTCAAGAGTGGGTTGTCGCGCGTCTGGCGACCCGGCCAAGCACCAGATCGACCGCATCGCGGACCGTATTGACCTCGATCCGGTCCATGGAGCAGCGGTCCGGAAAGTCGTTGGCGAAGAGATCGAGGGGGAGGGAGGGGTCGGCCTTGAGGACAATCTCGGGGCCTCGCGTGGGGACGCTCGCCCAGCGAGAGTCCGTGGGTCCAAAGAGCGAGATGAGGGGTGTGCCCAGGGCGGCGGCCATGTGGCGCGGGCCGGTGTCGTTGGTCACCATGAGGCTCGCGCGGGCGATAAGAGCCTTGAGGGAGTGCATGTCCAGCCCGAGCGCGGGGAGGGCGACGACACGACCGGGTCGATCGGCGCGCCGGACGAGTTCGTTCGCGAGGTCGCTCTCGCGCGGCGCGCCATTGACGAGCACGGGGAGCGCGTGGTGATCGACGAGATGCCGGGCGAGGGCGGCGAAGCGATCGACCGGCCAGCGCTTGGCGTCGTTGTTGGCGCCGGGGGTGAGCATGGCGAAGTCGTCGGCTTCGGAGAGGCCGGCGCGGGCGAGCACCGCGCGGCCGGCCTCGCGCTCGGCGTCGTCGATGGTGAGCTCCATGAATCGCCCGGCGGGGAGTGGGATCACGCGATTGGGGTCGGGGAGGGCGACGCCCGGGATGGCGAAGAGCGTGCGCGCAACGAGGTTGTAGTGGTAGTCGTGGAGCGAGACGGGGAGCCATCGCCCGTCGGGGGTGCGCGGGACCTTGACAGTCCGCGTGAGCAGGAACGAGCGTGCGTCGCGCTCGTAGCCGATGCGGTTGGGGATGCCGGCGATTCGGGCGATGAGGGCGGAGGAGAACGAGTTGGGGAGAAGGAGGGCCGTGTCGTACCGGCGCGGGCGGAGGATCTGGGCGAGGCGTTTGGGGCCCATGACGCCCTCGGGTCGCGCGACGTGGACCTCGTCGAAGAGGCCGGCGTTGTCGATGAGTGATTCCGAGCCGGGGCGGGCGAGCACGCCGAGGAACGAGCCCTTGAAGCGCTCGCGGAGGAGGCGGAGCGTGGGCGTGGCCATGCAGACGTCGCCGACCCAGGTGGGGAGGACAACGAGCAGGCGGAGTGGAGCGCTTTGGGACACGATCGGTGAGGGTAGCGGGTGGACGCGGGAATGAAAACGCCCCGCGGGTGATCGCGGGGCGAGAGTGAGACGAGATGTGTCCAGCCCTTTGGGCGGGATTCGTGGTGTAGGGGATTACTGATCGACGGGCTGCTTGGACTCGCCGCGGATCACGTCGCGGATGGAGCCGCCGTTGTCGAGGGTTGGTGCGGAGAGGGTGTCGTTGCGGATGGCTCCGTTGGCCTCGGCGGCGGCGGTGGCCTCGGCGAGCATGTCGAGGTCGGCCTCGTCGTCGTAGGCCTCGGGGAGTTCCACGAGGGGACGGACCTTGATGTCCTGGTAGGGCCTGAAGCCCGTGCCGGCGGGGATGAGGTGGCCGAGAAGGACGTTCTCCTTGAGGCCGATGAGCGAATCGGACGCGCCGCGGAGGGCGGCCTCGGTGAGCACCTTCGTGCTCTCCTGGAAGGACGCACCGGAGAGGAAGGACTCGCTGGAGAGGGCGGCCTTGGTGATTCCCAAGAGGAGCGTCCGGCCCGAGGCGGGTCGGGCGCGACGGGCCTTGGCGCCGTCCTTGCCCGCGGCCTCGGCGCGGGCGTTGGCCTCGCGGACCTCGTCCTTGGAGATGGGGCGGCCGTCGATGCGGAGATCGGTCCCGCCGACATCGGTGACGATGACCATCTTCTCGATCTCTTTGTTCTTCTGCTTGAAGGTGTACTTGTCGACGACTTCCTGCGGGAGCAGGTCGGTGTCGCCCGGGCTCTCGATCTTCACCTTGCGGAGCATCTGGGAGAGGATGAGTTCGATGTGCTTGTCGTTGATGCCGACGCCCTGGGCTCGATAGACGTTCTGGACCTCGTCGAGCATGTAGTACCACAACGCTTCCTCGCCCTTGATGCGGAGGATGTCGTGGGGGACGAGGGGGCCTTCGGTGAGGGGATCGCCGGCCTGGACGAAGTCGCCCGAGTGGACGAGGAGGTGCTTGTCGGTCGAGACGTGGTGGTCCTTCTCGATGCCGGCGTCGGAGATGACGCGGATGGTCATCTTGCCCTTGCGCTTGTCGGAGTGGATCTCGACGCGGGCCGGAGATCTCGGCCATGACCGCCGGGTCCTTGGGCTTGCGGGCCTCGAAGATCTCGGTGACTCGGGGGAGACCACCGACGATGTCCTGCGAGCCCTGGCTCTGACGCGGCTGGCGGGCGAGCATGTGCCCCGCCTTGATCTCCTGGCCGTCTTTGACCTCGAGTCGGGCGCGGGCGGGGAGGTAGTGGAAGTCGAGGATGTTGCCCGTCGCGTCGACGATGTTGATCGCGGGGTGGAGGTCGCCCTTGTGCTCGATGACCGAGAGGGCCTTCTGTCCCCGGCCGGCCTCTTCCTCACGCACGGTCTCGCCGAGTTCGATGTCGACGAACTGGACGACGCCGTCCTTCTCGGCGAGGATGGGGGTCCGGTGGGGGTCCCACTTGACGAGGAGTTGCCCCTTCTTGACCTCTTCGCCATCCTTCGCGTGCATGTAGGCGCCGTAGGGGATTTTGTATTTCTCGAGTTCGCGCGACTTGGCATCGAGGATGGCGATCTCGGCGTTCCGCTTGAGCACGACGAAGACGTCGTGGCCCTCGTCGTCCTTGGTGGGGACGGCGTTGCACTCGTGGAGGACGAGCTTGCCGGCGTTGGCGGCACGGTACTCGGACTCGGCGGTGGTGCGTTGGCCGATACCACCGGTGTGGAACGTGCGCATCGTGAGCTGGGTGCCCGGCTCGCCGATGGACTGGGCGGCGATGATGCCGACGGCGAGGCCCGGCTCGACGACCTTGCCCGTCGAGAGGTCCATGCCGTAGTCCAGCACGGAGCACCCGGTGCGGCTCTCGCTGGTGAGCGGCGAGCGGACGACGACGGAGTCGATCCCCAGCGCCTCGATCTTGGCGGCGGACTCGGCGGAGATCACCTCGTTCTCGGCGATGATCCGCTCGTCGGTGACTGGGTTGACGACGGCGTTGACGCTGACGCGACCGATGATCTGGTCGCGGAGGGGAACATCGACCTGCTCGCCCTTGTAGATGGCGCGCTTGATGATGCCGCGGACGCTCCCGCAGTTGTACTCGCCGATGATGACCGACTGGGCGATGTCGCAGAGTTTTCGCGTGAGGTAGCCCGAGTCGGCGGTCTTGAGGGCGGTGTCGGCCAGACCCTTGCGGGCGCCGTGAGTGGAGGAGAAGTACTCGAGGATGTGGAGGCCCTCGCGGAAGTTCGAGCGGATGGGCGTCTCGATGATCGTGCCGTCGGGCTTGGCCATGAGACCGCGCATGCCGGCGGCCTGCATGATGTTGCTCACGTTACCTCGGGCCCCCGAGTCGTTCATGAGGTAGACGGGGTTCAGGTAGGTCGGGAACTTCTTGTCGTCGATGGGGACCTCGGCGCCGTCCTGATCGCGGCGGTCGTTCTTGAGGGTCTCGACGAGGGCCTTGGTCACCTGCTCGCGGCAGTGGGACCAGATGTCGATCAACTGGTTGTATCGCTCACGGTGGGTGATGATGCCTCGGTCGAAGTTCTTCTCGACGCGATCGACACGCTTCTGGGCGTCCTCGATGAGGCCCGGCTTTTCCTTGGGAATGCGCAGATCGGTGATGCCGAAGGAGAGGCCGGCGAGCGTGGACTGCTTGAAGCCCATCTCCTTGAGATCGTCGAGGATGTTGATGGTCGCGGGGCGGCCGACGAAGGCGTAGCAGTCGTCGATCACGCGGGCGCAGCCCTTTTTGCCCAGGGCGCAGTTGTAGAACGGCATGCCGGGCTTCAAGATGTCGGCGAAGAGCGCACGCCCGGGGGTGGCGACGAGGCGCCCGTTGGCGGGGATCTTCTTGATGCTGCCGGTCTGGCTCTCGACGTAGGAGTCGAAGCCATCGACGCGGAGGACGATGCGCTCGTGGATGCCGACCTTGCCCTGCTCCATCGCGAGGATGGCCTCGCGCCGGTCCTTGAAGACCTTGAGTTGTTCGACCGGACGGTCGTCGGGCTGCTCGAAGGTGGTGAAGTAGACCCCCATGACGATGTCCTGTGAGGCCGAGATGATCGGCTTGCCGTTCGCGGGGGAGAAGATGTTGTGCGTCGAGAGCATGAGGACGTGGGCCTCGGCCTGGGCCTCGACGGAGAGGGGGAGGTGGACGGCCATCTGGTCGCCGTCGAAGTCGGCGTTGAACCCGCCGCAGACCAGCGGGTGGATGCGGATGGCGTTGCCTTCGACGAGCACCGGCTCGAAGGCCTGGATGCCCATTCGGTGGAGCGTCGGGGCGCGGTTGAGCAGGACTGGGTGCTGGTAGATGACCTCTTCGAGGATGTCCCAGACGGCTGCATCGCGGCGCTCGAGCATGCGCTTGGCGCTCTTGATGGTGTCGGCGAGCCCGTGCTCCTTGAGTTTGCGGATGATGAAGGGCTGGAAGAGTTCGAGGGCGATCTTCTTGGGAAGGCCGCACTGGTGGAGTTTGAGTT
>JRYD01000117.1_pt1 | contig 34695 bp, 20 predicted proteins | sample 235311 | NCBI WGS metagenome assembly JRYD01 (sample SAMN03074213, study PRJNA261472) | activated sludge metagenome | biome: Common Effluent Treatment Plant; feature: Wastewater; material: Activated sludge; isolation source: activated biomass in a lab-scale reactor treating industrial wastewater at... | reverse complement strand
GGGCAGTGTATTAAAATAAACAGATTGCAATTGCACACTGTGTTGGTTTACATTGCATCCCAAACCTATTACATCAGGGTTATCTATGGTGTGCATGTGTATAGTGCTATTGCCTGTAGTAATGTAGATTTTTCCATCCGGTGCAAGGGCTGACAATCCAAACAATGTAGCAAAACCATTAGGAAACCCGGGGAAAACCGATACAAATGAATCGTATGTGGCAACCGTCAACTGTGATGCTGCAATATTTGCTGCTGTTAAATCAAACTGATATACATGTTGCGTATTAGAGACGTACAAGGCGTTAGACCCCGGTGAAATTGCCATACCCACATTATATCCGTTCTCAAATGGCATGTTAACATGCACTGCATTACTTAGTGTTGCAGTGCATCTGTCAAAATCAAAAATATCCAAGCCTCCGTTCACATAGTAATAAGCATATTTTTTTCCGTCAGGTGAGAACCATGCCTGCCCTGCACTATCACCTCTTATAACGCCTATATTTTGTGAGTAAGGCCCTAAAATAACAGTAGGTGTCACCAAAAACTTATAAAACTTATTTGTATTAACCCTATGTATCATAACCCACCAGTCTCTGCCATTAGCATGTTTGGTGGCAGCTATTTTTCCGGGGTTCATAGAATCCGTTAATAAAGAAACATTTTTGCTTAAAACAGCCCCTAAGCCTCCGTTTACGTTCATGTCAATTGTTGTTACATAAAAGTTATAGGAAATACTGTTAGGTATGGGTTGTGAATAACCATCAGCAGAATTATGAAAAAGATAATAGAGGTTAGGACTATTAGGCTTTGGAATTACTAAAGCTCCTTGTGGTATTCCAAATCCATCGCTAAAAGCATTTGCATAAGCACCCGGGCTTAAACCACTTCCATTTTGCATAGTATCGTTAGTGGCATCCGCCAAATAATAACCATTGGTATAAAACATCATGTTACCTATAGCATCTGAAATATTCGCATGAGTATGGTTAAAATCCATTTCTAAACTATCGTATGAAATAGTAGGGGCACCATTAAAAAAGTTCATCCTTGTTTGCCCAAACGGTGAACCACCCCAACTTGAATAGCCCATCAGCCAATTATTGTTAATGCCTTGTTGCCCATAATGCAAGTTAAACGTTAACAGTAAAATCGTTGAAATAATAAGAGTTTTTTTACTCATAATTTAGAAATTAAAAAGGAGGAACCCCCAAAGTTCCTCCTTTACAAAAATTTAACGGATAATTATTAATTTACCATGCGCAATTAACTCACCACTACTTCGCAATTCATAAAAATAAACTGCGGGCTTTAAATCAGTTGTGCTGAATGTGTATTTTGATTCTCCTCCCGGTAGCGATTTTTGTAAAATTTGTTGATTTGTCGTTGTTCGTAAAACAAATTCAACCTTGCTTTCTTTTGATACACTATAAGCTAACGTAGCCGATTCATTGGCAGGGTTTGGGTAAATGGCTGCAAGCACACCATCCTTTTCTTTTTTTAGCCGCACAATTTCCTATTCTTTAATAACCTTTACACTCCCTTCAACACCTCCCCATTTTAATTTACACAGGTAAATTCCCTTTGCCAAACCCTCAATGTTAACTCTCTTATACTGGCTCCACGGTGCAACATAATCCCGCATCACCAAATTTCCCATCACATCAAATATTTCCAACTCTCCGCTTATCTTTTGTACAGCAAACTGCAAAGTAAAATTCCCGTTGCTTGGATTAGGCAATGCCGTAAGTCCTCCCCCACGGGGAGGATTTAGGTGGGGCGTGCCCACCAAACACGTTGTGCAGGTAGTATCACATCCCAAAAAATAATTGGGGTGATTGGGGAGTGTGTTAAAATAAAAGGATTGTACCTGTAAGCTATGTTGGTTTACGTTACAACCAATACCTATTGAATCAGGGTTGTCAACTGTGTGCATGTGTATGGTGCTATTTCCTGTCGTTAAGTAAATTTTACCATCAGGTGCCAATGATGCCAACCCAAAAACTGTTGGATAACCTGGGAAACCAGGCACCACAGACAAAAAAGAATCATAAGTTGCTACTATCAATTGTGATGCTGCAATATTAGTAACACTTAAATCATATTGATAAACGTGAAACACATTTGATACATATAGTATCTTTGAATTAGGCGAGAATGCCATCCCTACATTATAACCATTCTCAAATGGCAAACTAATGTGTACAGCATTACTTAATGTTGCAGCGCATCTGTCAAAATCAAAAATATCCAAGCCTCCGTTCACATAATAATAAGCATATTTTTTTCCGTCAGGAGAGAACCATGCTTGTCCCGCATCATCCGCTCTCACAACGCCTATATTCTGTGAGTAAGGCCCAAGAATAACAGTAGGTGTTACCAAAAACTTATAAAATTTATTTGTATTAACCCTGTGAATCATAACCCACCAGTCTCTTCCATTGGCATGTTTGGTAGCAGCTATTTTGCCCGGATTCATAGAGTCAGTTAATAAAGAAACATTTTTACTTAAAACAGCTCCCAACCCTCCATTTCCATTCATGTCAATTGTTGTTACGTAAAAGTTATAGGAAATACTGTTAGGTATGGGCTGTGAGTAACCATCAGCAGAATTATGAAAAAGATAATAGAGGTTAGGACTATTGGGTTTTGGTATTATTAAAGCTCCTTGTGGTATTCCAAATCCATCACTGAAAGCATTTGCATAAGCACCAGGACTTAAACCACTTCCATTTTGCATTGTATCATTGGTTGCATCTGCCAAATAATAACCATTAGTATAAAAAATGATGTTGCCGGTTGCATCTGAAATATTCGCATGTGTATGGTTAAAATCCATCTCTAAACTATCATAAGACAAAACAGGAGTGCCACTGTAGAAATCTATTAAAGTTTGCCCTCCCGGATAACCGGCAGCACTCTGATAGCCCATAAGCCAGTTATTACTTAAACCCTGCTGAGCAAAACTAAACTCACATGCAAATGTGCAGGCAAGAAAAATAAATAGTGTTTTTTTTCTCATAATGAAAAAATAAAAAGGGAAGAACTTGTTTAGTTCTTCCCTTTAAAAATGTTCAACGTACAATTACCAACTTTCCATTCGCAATTAATATACCCTCGCTCCTCAATTCGTAAAAATACACCGCAGGCTTTAAATTAGTAGTGCTGAATGTATATTTCAATTCACCTCCACCTAACGATGATTTTAATATTTGCTGGTTGGTTGTGGTTCGTATAGTAAACTCCACCTTGCTCTCTTTATCCACACTATAAGCTAACGTAGCCGATTCATTGGCAGGGTTAGGATAAATAGTTGCAATTATGCCATCCTTTTCTTTTCCAGGCTTGCGCAATTCAATGCCAATAAGGTTGCATATTTTAAAATCATCGTACTGCTTATCTTTATCAACTAAAGAGTACAGCGAGCGCGCAAAAAACACGGCATTGCCGCCCTGCATGGGGCATTGTATGCCTATGCTGTAAAGTGTTTCAATATCATCCTGTGTAAATTCAAATACATCGCTGCCAATGGTGCGCAGGTATATTTCATTTACTATCTGTTCATTCTCCTCCGGTGTATTGGTGGCTGCCAGTATGTTATTGCTTATTCCAATAGCTGTGGCTGTAGTAATTCTGTCGGCATCATCATCAGCTATCACATCTTCAGCCAATGTGTTGGTAGCAGTTACTGTTTCCTGCAAATCCATAATATCATCCGCCAGTGTCCGCACTGTTGCCGTATCGTCATTTACAAATGCAGTGTCTAATAAAACCATTTGTTGCTCTATAAGTGTTAATTGCTGCGCTGCATCCGCTCTGTATTGCTGCAATAAGGCTTCCGAAAAATTATCAGCCACAAACAATTCATTCTTATCAGCTTCAACAGGCACTAATTCAGCCAGTGTGGTGCCCTGCATGGTAATGTAAAAATTGTTGAGCACGGCATCTGCTTGTAACGATGGATTTTCTTCTATGCGCTTATACAAATCCTTTTTAAACATCCAGCGTGTTTCATCCGTGTAAGGGTCATTTTCTATCTGGTCTGTGGCTACCAAATAATCAAAATCGCTTGCCATGTTATTATATGCAGCCGATACACAGGCAAACTGGTCATTGGCACATGTATAGTTGGGTGGATTAGGTAATAAATTTTGTTTAAACCAACCTTGAGGTATTTGGAGCAATAAATTAGGGAAAGTTAAAGGATTACCTCCTGGCGCAACTTCGTTCCAAATTAGGTTTGGATTGTAAGAAGGATTTTCATTCAGCGCCAGCCTGAAACCCGCAGGCGGGGTTGGTATATTCCACACGTTACCTTTTAAATCCTGGTCAGCAGTAGTTGCTGTAAAGCTGTACCTGAGCGCATTGCCGTGGTTATAAAAATCATTTCCTTTCAGCTCTGTATTGGTTCCGCCCACTGCCGCTACAATAAACAGCCCGTTATTGGTAGTGTACATTTCATTGCAGCCCACTGTGGGGTCGCTGCCCATCTCAACCGTTATGGCAGCTTGTGTATTCTGCTTGTCGTAATCCAGCTTTCCGCTTACATTGGTTTGCTTATTCACCTCGTTGCAGGTTAACAGTGTGTTATCGCCCTCTGTGGTAAATATGCCATTGTGGTTCACATCTATATCGTCCATGTGCAGCGTGTTGTTGGTAATTTGTAATCCCGAGGTAAAGTTACTGAAAATTCCGCCAAATGCTGATGCCGCCCCCGGCCTGTAATAAATATGGTTGCTGTTAATCTTATGTATGTCTGTCCCCATCTTATTGCCATCCACGTTTATAGCCCAGTTGGCAAAAAGAGGAGAAGGGTTAGAGCCAAACGTAATTGTATTTTCCCATATATTAAGTTCTCTCGCAAGGTCGTATTGTAAAACCTGTATTGCGGTAAGGTTGGCATCAATCGTATTATTTGCAATTATAACTCTGTTAAACGGTATGCGCACATGATGAGAGTTGTCCACATTCTCCATCACATTATTCTGCGATACAACCTCTATTCTGTCGGCAAATAATCCAATGTGGCAATTTTTAAATGCTGGTGGTGCAGCAGCGCCATTTCCCAAACCCAGTTGGTCAATCATAAAATTAGTCTTAAATCCGTTACCGTATATGGAACTGCCATTGTAATTGGTGCTAAACGAGCCTATGGTAAGGTTGTCATAAACGGGGTCGGGGTAGATATTCTCAAAATAAAGTTGCGATAACCTTAAATTTGAGCGGTAGCCCATAATGCCGTTGCTCAAATTAATAAACTGGTTCAGTCCACGCGATGCGCTTGCAGTGCTTAGCATCATCCTGTTTACTTCAACACCCGCCTTTGGTATATGCCCTAATGCAGTGGTTTGCCCCTGGTAAGGGTACATCATCATTCCCGAACCGGCAAACACATTATCGTCCAAATAAAGCGAAATGTTGTTTATGTACATAAAGCCAAACAGAGGATGTGGCGAAGGCACATAAACTCCTATGTAATTATTATAAAACTCTGTGCTGATTACCGATGCAATACAAAAGTCACGTACACATAACGCACGCTCCGCATCATAAATGTGTGAGCCGGTTATATAAGCCGTTGAGCCATTGCTTCCATTCGGAACATCATTTAGCATCGAAATTCCTTTCCACATTTTTTGTGAGCAGGCGCTTATATATACTCCTTTTAAGCTAAAGCTCACAGATGGGTTTACCACTATTTCCGAGCCTGCCTCCATTAAAAAAGTTTTTGCTTTAAAACTACATGTTACATCAATAATAAATTTCCCTTCCACCACATATTGTAGTTTAGTCCAAAATATGTGTCCGGTTGGGTAAGAAGAAATAAGAGTATTATGCGGAATAATAAACGTATTGGGGTCTTGCGCATAGTTAGTACTGCAGCTTGGCGCTAAGTCAGGGCAAACATTTGCAGTGAGTACAGCACCGCCAAATTCAAGAAATGCATTATTGCATGCATCTCCTCTTGTGTAACCTTTCACAACGTAAGTAGAGCAATTGGGTGTAGGTCCGGTGCTTGCTAAAAATTGGTCTTGAAATGGATTACCCTGTGTTGCGCCATTAAAAGGGTCAAACGAAGTCATGTTAAAGTTAGCTGGTAAAACATCCCATAAATTTACTGTCTGCACCCCACTGTTAAAACTGCAAACTGTAATGGTATAGGTAACCTCATCAACGCCATCTATAACAAAGTCTGGCGATGCCGTTTTTTCAATGCTGAAACAATCTGTGCAGGACGTACCGTTAATGGGCACAGGTTCAAAAGTTGCAACTGCATTATTTGTTGGCGGATTAATCTGGTCATCACAAAAAGTATAATACCCAAGTTGTATTTCCGGCATTTGCAATGTTCCGCTAAACTGGCATTTAGGTATAAAGGAAGCCTCAATTTTTAAACATTCGCTAAACGCTAAGTATTCATGCAGTAATCCTAACGCTGTGCTGCATGCCACAATGTCTATCAAATAAGTTCCATCAAGCTGCAAAACTGGTTGATATGTTCCGGCACCTCCGTTACAGTCTCTTATAATAACACTGCCGGGTACAATATCAAAAGGCGAAGTTGAAATAAATGTAATTAGATTCGGTATTCCTGCTCCCGAAGCAAAGTTTATAAACTCTGCTGACATGGTATAAGTATCGCAAACATTTACTCCTCCTGTTGCATTTGTAGTTAAAGACCCAATATCAACCTGTATATTCGGAAATTCGTTTTCCAGCGTAACAGTGCTTGTCGTATTATCACAAGTGCCTGTCAAATCAATATTTTCTGTACAATCCCATCCCCAGTTAAAATCTAAATTTTGTGGTGTGGGCGTAAAACAAGGAGAATAAGTTGCGCACACCTTTCCATTTTTCACCGTCTTTGTTCCAACAGGAAAATTAGGCACCAATGGTGGATTAGAAAGTACCGGGTCAGGTATAGGAAACAAGCTAAAATAGTTACCATTAGCAGTCGTAGTAAGTGGCGGTTGTAAATTCGTATGCGTATCATAATCATAACTTATCGTCCATCCTGTAAGCTCATTATTTGGTGTATTAGGAACTTGCAGGTAAACATTATAAGCAGCGGTATGGGGAGGAACGCTTGTTACATTTTGATTGCTCATAGTAAAGCTCCAGCATACCTCTTGCGTAATTGCTGTAATTTGTGCAGGCGAAAACTGCAAATCCAAATTAGGGTTAGGATGCACAAAATAACCGTTTCCGTAATCATTGTCCCTTGTTGCACCATTAACATTACATGCCGTAGAGTTTGAATATGTAGTTGTTATTGGACATGCCTGAGTAGAAGTTATTTCTCCAAAATTTACTTTAGCATCATCCGGTTGAAACGACTGAGATAAACTTGCTGGGCTTGCACAATTCGGTTCAAGGTAAACTAAAGTAACCTGCTGAAACCATTCATCGCTGCATGATACTCCGGTTATACCTGCTGTTGGTGGAGGGTTTCCCGGAGGGCCCGGCACCCCTGCCAAACATTGTAAAGCGCCTATTTGACTTTGATTAAAAGTCAGGTTTGGAGAAGTTAGATTTGGTGTCCATGTTGCGGTATTTCCGGTACTGAAAACGCCTCCGTTAAAATAATAATAGTTAAACACCTGAGTGCTTTGCGGTGTAGATAACGAGTAGCCCGCAGGTATGTCCTTATATGCAAACGAGTGCGGTAGCAAAGCAGGCGGTCTGAATTCAAATGGGAATAAATCCTTATGTCCTGCCGCACCGCTATTACCATATTTTCCTTTACCATACGAAGCAAAAGTGGTAGTTCTAATAACTTTTTCACAGCCATCAGGAGCATTTGAACTGTTTCCAAATCCCGTTATATTAAAAAAATCAGTGGAGTAAAAGTTAAAAGTGTTTCCTCGTGGCTCACAGTAAAATTTGTAAACATCTCCCATGTTTAATTGATTTGCATGGGCACAGGGTGATGGAACCGGGCAATAGCTATTTGATGCATCAAAAACAAGTCCGTTACTCTCCATGTCTGGTAAGGGTACATAATCGGGATAATAACCTGTATTTGACGGGTCATTAGCATCATAAATTATATTGGGCATTTGAGGTCTTTGGTCATGATTTGATAAATTAAATCCGTTAGGAAACTGGCTTGACTGGTCTTTACTTCCTCCGGTCAGCCACATCCAGTTTTTAATTTCTGAGGTAATATGCAAATCATCATCAACTGGTGAATAATAATTGCCAGTGTAAGTGTTCCCGTCTATTCTATAATATACAACCAATCTGTACTGATGATTTTCCAAAAACCTGTACATAGCAAGATTGATAGCATTACCAAAAACCAAACTCGCTCCAGATTGTAAGCTGTGTAAATCATCAACATGAAAAGTAAACATCATATTTTTATCTGCACCTAAAACACCAGAAGAGCTTTCTTCATAATACGAACCACCCGAAACTAAAGCAGTAGCATCTAAATGTATTTTATACAAAGTATTTCTGAATTGAAATCTGTCGCTCACTGGAAAATCCCCGCAATCAACACAGCTTCCGGCAGGTGGTGCGGCAGGTAACTTCACATCATCAATATATAAATCAGCAGATAATAGAGTCACCGACATTTTACCACAGCCACCTCCGGGTATAGTTCTGTTAAGTTGAAGTACATTTAAATTTATTACACTTGTTAAAGGTGGCACAGCCTGCATATCTCCAGCAACCGCATTTGGTGGCGAAGGCTGATATGTGTAGCCCCTGAAATTGGGGTCTAAATTTAACGGGTCAACAGGGTCTGTGCTTCCTGGTTCAAAATGTGCAATCATTCGGTCTATTAACAAATCTCCATGCACTGCTTTATTTTTGTCAATGCCTACTGGTAGATTACCTGAATTTAATGGCACAAGATTTCCACTTACTAAATCTGCCACCCGGTTATTGTCTGCATCCAAATAGCCGAAAGAATTACGGAACATTTCATAATAATCCACTATCATACCAGGTGCTCTGCAGCCTGGGCAATGCACATTAAAATGAAATCCTGATTCTGACAGTGGCAACCAACAAAATGAATATGCATTATTCGGTGCTGGAAGCGTTAATGGATTTACACTAAAAGAAGTACCTCCGGTAGCAAAATTCTGACAAGCACCTTGCGGTAACAGACTAAATCTTACTTTATATGGAGTTATATCAGCCGCATTGCAACAGCTTGTCATAGTAAATCTAAAAGAAGCCCGTTCAAAAAAATCATCAATATTGGCAATTGTGCTCAGGTCGTAGTAAAAATCATAGTCAGCAATTTCACAATTCGGAAATGGATTAAACGCACTCCCTCCATTTGTATTTAAAGGATTTGGCAAATTAGCAGAATATCCTTTGTAAAGAGCAACAGTAATCGGAACAGTGGGGGCATTAGCAGTAGAATAAACTAATTCAACGTCATTAACCATATCATCAATTACCAAACCTTGTTCACAATGAATAGTAGCCCTCAATATTCCGGTAAGTACTCCTGCACCTCCTGTATATCCTAAAACTTGTTTGTCAAAATCATCTCCGAATATTCCGCTAAACGACATGGTTTGTGTAGTTCTGTCACCATATCTGTATTGAAGATTAGGTATTTTAGGAGGCACATCAATGTCCGAACCATTTACGGGAAAATCAATCTCTAAATTAATATCAGTTACATCAGAATTAGAATGAGTACTAATCCCCTGCAAAATATTCAAAGCTAAGTTATTTATGGCCGGTGGATTATTTGTAACAGGCGTTTCCTCAAAATTATTTCCGCATATTGTCGTTCCGGTTGAAAGCACTATCCATTGGTTAAACGGTTTATTAAAATTTAGCATTGATTCCCAAGAAGCGTTATAGAATCCAGAAGTAGCAGGAGAAGCTGTTGGAGCAATAGAATAAACTGGAACGCAACACTTCTCAATTTCAATATGAAACTCATAAAATTCTTGAGGGCGTAAATTATTAATGGTAATTAAAAAATTATTGACTGTAGAGCTACCAGCAGTATTGCATGGCGTTGAGCCTCCATTTAGTGCAGGTGTCGGGCTTAAAAAAGTTGTTGGTAGCGGCAAAGAATTTATTGGTATTAGCGGAAATTGATTAGACTTAATTACTGATAAACTTGTATTTATGGCAGGATTACTAAAATTTAAATTTATTTCTTCAAGAGTAGAAAAATCACTTATGTTTTTTACTCTTACAACCCATGTTTGCGCATCTCCCATGCAAGAGGGGTCATACTGATTAATTAAATCTGTAGGTGCTGCATTTGCAAACTCAACAGTAAACTCAGGCTCATCATAATCAAATACAAAAGGCGTTATATATGTTTTTTGACACACAGCACATGATGCCGGGCTGTTCGTGCATCTCCACTTAAATTCTGCCGCTTGAACTGCACTACCACATAAGTTAATTATACAGCCCTTAATTTTGATGCTTTGCTTAACGTATAAAGTTTGTTGAGGTGCCAAGCTTATCCCTACTGCATTTAAAGGTAAACCTACCGTTCCGGCTGTATAATTTGTGCCGTCAGTACTATAGCCAATATACAAAATATCGTATGCTCCAGTACAATTAAATAAATCTATAAATGAAAAATCAATTGTCAAAGGAGCAAACCCTACATTTTTATATTCAAAAATCATATCATCAGTTTGCCAGTAATTACCTCCAACATGCACCGCCTGCGCAAGAGAGGGAACAATAGCATCAGCTATATATGGTATCGGTACGGCTGATGTAAAAAAACTGGAAGATGGAACATTAATTATTTCTGCATTAACATCAAGTGACAATTGTTGGTTTGAAGATGTTGGCTGAAATTCAGGTATAAGTGAACAGTCTAAAAAAATAGTATAAGTGAAAGGAATTTCAATACGCGACTGAGTACATTGCCCGGGATTTACATTTACCGTCCATTTATACTTGTTATCATTCGAAGTAAAAATCGGCCCGGCTGTTGAAAGTGTCACACAGGGGTCTGAAGGTTGAAAAAGCGCATCAATTAATTCAATCTTTGCAGGATTAAAAGTCGCAATATTGTCTCCGCACGGTATATAAGTTGGTGTTGGTGTTGTTGGCAATGATATTATCGTAGTCCCATTTCTCACATTAGCATTTACAGCAAATTCAAATGATAATGGAAAAGGTGCATCAAGTATAATCATTCCCGAAAATGTATTGCTTTCACATATTGCCGATGGGCTTGAAGGATTAAGTGTAATGGTAATCTGTTGAGATAAAGCAGAAAACTCATTAAACCAAATAAAAAGGTATGAGCTGCAATGGTAAAATATTTTTTCATATTTTTTCTTTTAAGTGTTATGTAAAAATGTGTTCTGATAAAATAAATAACAACTGGTTTGCTTTTAAGCAAAACCTAACATCCTGTCAAAAAGCAGGAGAAAAATTACACACTGGGTGGAGTATCTATCGTTAGCATAGTCCTCTTAATTTAAAGTTTCACCAAAAGAAATAAAAATTTTCCACAAAAAGAATTTTTGTTGAAAAATAGTTATTAAGGCACACCTTCCCCTATTGCGAAATGCAACAGAGAAAAAACGGCTATTCTCTATTATCTTTTTATTTTTTCGTTCCTCAAAATAAAAAGTATAGCCGCTACTATCCTCACGCAAATCAGGAAGCATCAAAACAAAAAGCCCCTCCGATGAAAAAATCAGAGAAGCTTTTTTGCTCCGAACCATCGGAGCGTATAAATCTTTAGTGCTTATGCAACCGGTGCAGGTGGAGTAGGTATTTCAACATCCTCGTGCTTAGTAACCCCTGGAGGAATAACAACATCTTCCTCAGTTAAAATCTGGTCACCTTGCTTCACAATGATAGTATCGTTTCCGCTTGCAAGTTTGTTACCAAAATCAAACTCACCGTTCTCATTTGTTATCATAACCTTGTTGCCCTGTTCAAGTTCAACTGTTAATCCTGCCTGTGGCTGTCCGTTCATCAACACAATACCTTTCAATCCGGCAGGTCCTGTTGGGCGAAGTGTTTCGCTCATTTTTTCAAAACTAAATTCACCACGCAAAGTTTCATTATCATTATATATAGCTTGTCCAACTTCGCATATCTTATTCATCACCGCTTCGTAGGCTACATTGTTTGCCTCAATCTTAGCATCAGTTCCTTCTGCCGAAGTAACTTTAGCAGCATCAAACGCAGCAAGCTTTTCATTGTAAACACCAACTGCATCTGTAAACCCTTCTAAAAATGATGCTGGCATGTTTTGGTTAGCTTGCAACGCTGCACTATTGTTAGCAATATATTGCAATGCCTTCGCATACATGTTCTGTGCTTCGCTCCAGTTCATGTCAGTGTTATACATATTCAAACCTGCGCTGGCAAAGTTCATTTCCCAAAACTCTTTACCAAAAGCAAGCATAATATACTTTTTCAAAAACTGCATTTTCTTCTGGCAAGTTTTATATAACGGTTTTAATTCTTCTAAAAGCTGGCTGTGCTCCTGTGCACGAACTTCTTCGCTTGGCAGCGATTCAGTTTCGTCCACCTGTGCTGATAATGAATCTAACAGTTCATCGGTATATGCTGCCGAGAACTCTGCAAAGTCAGATAACTTTCTTCTGCAATTGCTGATAAGTAATCTGCATGTTGCATACAATAACCACATAGCTGAGGAATAATATGGTGCTGTTTAAATTTATGAAAACAACAAACCATGTAAAACAAGTTGAATGATTAGAAGACCAGTATATGGAAGTTTTAAAAGTAGAAGGGAGTTTACTGGTAAAATCAGAGACAATTTAATTCAAAAAATAAATTTCGTAATTTAAAAAATACCTTAAGGCAACAAAATCCCCGGAAACGAATTTGCATCTGTTTGAGGAATGCGTGTTTGATATTTTTCGTTAATAGCTTTTATAAATTCATTGGCAATAAGTGCACTGCCTCGCCCTGTAGGAGTAATGCCGTCAAGAGAAAAAAACTGCCCTTTAAGAAACTCACTGCTGTAGGTAACACCATTGTGCGGATATCCACTGCTTATCTTTTTAAAGAAAGCATACATGTCAACAAAGGCTAAATTGTTTTCTTCTGCTTTTGTTTTAAGATAATTGTTGTAGCTTGTAATTGTATTTCTCAATGTATTGATTTCTGAAGTAGTGAGTACAAATCTGTTACCTAATGGCTTCTGTGTATTGCTACCCCAGCCTGCGCAGTTTATACTATCAAGTGTAACCGGCAACAGCACTAACTCACCCGGCTTCATTTGTCTTCGTCCGGATGCTGCCGAAGGGTCAGAAATTACCAATGGATTGTTACCCGCTTGAAAAGTTATCGGTGGATTGTTTGAAGCATACAGTGTATTAAGATCCTGTGCCTGTTGCTCTGTAAGTACCAGAGCATTGTAGGCAATAGAAGTAAAATAGGGAAGATTGAGTAGGTCCGGAATATTTGCCACTACACCTTTGCGATTTCCTGCAATGAGAGAGGTAAGTGCATTATTGATATTATTTTGAAAATCAACTAATGGTGTAATGGTAGCCAATGTTTGATTGCTGCCTGCCATTGCACAATCATAAATATCGTTAAAGCCAACCCAAAAAGAAAAGAAAGTAGGCAATTGTCTGACTGCATCGGTTAGTACGGTTGAAGTTTCGGGGTTTGTAGCAAATCGCGAATAGAAAGGATTCTTGGAAAGCAGTAAGTCTGTTGAACCGAAATTGGCATTGTCCAAATCAGATGATTTCATGCCCGGCACACCCATGTTGTTGTATGGAGCATTGTTGCCAATGTATGTTTCAACTGCGACAATGTCAGTTACGTTGGAAGGAAATGTAAAGAAACCCGGAGTGGCATTGCATGTTGTGCCATAGTTAAGTTTTGTTTGTGGAATATAGGTCTGAAGAAAAAAGTTAAAGCCTGCACCATCATTTCCGCTAACCAATGGTTGCAAAAACTCACCTCCACCAACTTTCTTCAACTGTCCTGCAAGAATAGCTGCAAAACTATTTTGTTGCCCCATGTCAAACAGTGCATTATTCTGATAGCCTGCGGTGTAAGAACTGCCTATAGCAACAAACTTCGAAAAGTCAATGCTGTTGTTGTCGAACTTTAGTTCTTTCAACTCAGGTTTGCATCCTGCAATCATTATTACTGCAAGAAGTAAACTTTTCAGAAGGTGATTATTACTCATGTTTTTTTGTTGTGGTTTATTTAATTAAAATGAATAGTTGACGCCAACACCAAAACAATGCGACAATGTATTGAATGCACCATTTAAACCGGTATCTTTATTTATTCCTTCACGCTCAGCCTTAGTTTCAAAACTGTATGATCCTTCAATAACAAAAGTTTTGCTCACGTTAAACGATGCACCAATACCAAACACATATCTGTCGCCATCGGGCATGTCAGGAGTCATGTAGTTTTCTTTAACCGGAGTCTGATCGAACGCAATACCTGCGCGGCCTGTAACTTTATCACTGATTTTATACATCGCACCTAATCGTAGTGATAATGCATCTCTGTATTTTCGTGCCTGACGAAATTCATCATTCAAAGTTGTGTTCGGTGCATCAAACTCATAGTTCAAAGAATCGAACGATGACCAGCCGTTGAGGTTGGTTTCAAAATTTAGTTTTAACCCTCTAATGACTTCATAGCTGAAACCGATAGACAAAACAGAAGGTAGCGGCATTTCTGCAGTGGCATTTGCTGAGGCCGGATATTGGTTGGCTAATGAAGCAGGAATATTGCTAAATGCAACATCAGTGTTTTTGAAATTGAGTTTAACTTTTGACCGATATGTTAGTGCAGCAGTTAATTTTTTATTAATGGCATAATTGATACCTGCATTAAAACCAAAGCCTGTTGCCTTACCGTCAAATTGTGCATCTGCACCATCAGCAACTATCAATGCACGATTCCATTTATAGTTGGCATTGGCAAAAACAAAGCCTGCACCTATTCCTAATTTTTCAGAAATTTTATATGAGAAAGTGGGTTGAATAAATAAGGTGTTCAACTTTGCTGACAAAACAATATATCGCCCTTCCCAATCGCTTTTCCATGTTGTATTATATCCAAAAGGAGTGTTGATCACAATACCTGCAGCCATTTTTTCAGATAACTTTATGGTGCCACCAAGATAAAAAGGCAACATGTTTTTTGATTCTGTACGATCTACCAATCCACTGTTGTTGCTTCGAAAAGCAATTCTTGACTGCGAATAAGAAATACCGCCAAAGACATTACTTTTCTCAAGAAAAACCATTCCACCCGGATTGTAAAATATTACTGAACCATCAGTTTGCAAAGCAATCACTGCACCGGCCATACCGGCTGAACTGTGGCCTGTTGATAACATCTGAAATCCACCGCCTGATACATAAAGATTACAGAATAGAAACAGAATTAAAAAACCTGAAATGAATTTTTTCATATTAATTTTAACGCAAACAAAAATATGAACAGCAAGCTTAATAAGCAAAGTTATACATAGCGATGACAATTTGTTGTTAACATTGCTTTGTTGGTCAAGGTTTTTTAAAAATGTTTAAGATGCAACAACCAATATTCAAAATTTTTGTATTAAAATTGCACTATAATTGTAATACATTTTTTACCTGCCAAAATCATTTCACATGTTAGTCAAAAAGTTATTTCTGATATTATTTTCTGTTGCAACAACATTAACCTGTGCAGCATCTGTTGGCGACACTACATTTGTAAGTTCGCATACCAATGACACCGTAGTAACCAATCCTAACACTGGAAGTAATGGTTATGCAAACTGGGCTGTATTTCCTTCAACGTCCACCAACTATCGTAAGATAATATTGACTTTAACGCACCGTTGTCCAAGCCCAATGGCATGTGGTGAATGGGATTATCTCGATTACATTTACATCAGACGCACAGGAAGTCAGAATAATCCTTCTCAGGATATTGAATTGGCGCGTTATATTACACCCTACGGAAACACTTTCAACTCCACATTTAAATCATCGTGGACTCTTGATGTAACAGATTTTGCATCCTTCCTTCACGACTCTGTAGAGATAGAATATATTCACACAGGCTACGAAACCAATGTGGGTCGCGGATGGCTTGTTAGTGTTGACTTTGCATTGATAGAAGGTACTCCGGTAATGAATCCTATTGCATTTAAAAGATTGTGGCATGGCAGTTTTCCTTATGGTAATGCTACGAATCCAATCGAAAACTATCTCGGTGCCGACACGGTGACACTTAATTTCAATACAGCAAACCTTAGATTGAAGGTTACACAATCAGGTCATGGTGCAGATGCTAACTACTGTGCAGAGTTTTGCTCAAAAACAAGAACCATTTATTTTGATAATTCATTGGTTGATACAAAGCAGGTTTGGCGATTGTGTGGAACAAATCCTATTTATCCGCAAGGAGGTACATGGGTTTACGACAGAGCCAACTGGTGTCCGGGTAATTGGGTCTATCCTTCTGTCAATAATTTTGCTGTTGCAGGAGGAAGTACACACATTGTTGACATGAATATGCAGAACTACAACGTAACAAGTCCTTCGGCTAATTACGTCATTGAAGGACAGCTATTCGAATTTGGTCCATTGAACAATAGTATAGATGCCGCAATAGATGAAATACTTGCACCTACAGACAAGTTTGAATTTTCACGAAGCAACCCTACTTGCAACAATCCAAAAATCAGAATAAAAAATAATGGTTCAACGCCAATAACATCAGCAGCAATAAAATATGGATTAGTAGGCGAACCCGAAAGTACATTCAACTGGACAGGCACAATAAATACTTTTGCAACAGCAGATGTTGACTTACCCGGATTAATCAGCTATACAAGCGGCAACAGAACTTTTAAAGCATATATTGCTGATGTTAATAATACAGCAGATCAGTATGTTTATGATGATACAGCTTATTCCAATGCCTATGTTCCGGAAGTGATGGACACAGTTTTTATCCTGCTGGTAAAAACAAATAATTACCCTACTGAAAATGGCTATACACTTTATGATGAAAATAATAATATCATCGTTCAACGACTTGCAGGAACATTAGCAACAAATACAATCTATCGCGACACCATTCATGCAACTCCCGGGTGTTATCGTTACGAGATTACAGACAGCGGTGATGATGGTTTATACTGGTGGGCAAACTCAGCACAGGGAACAGGTTACCATCGTATTCTGCGATTGAACAATAGCATTGCAAGAAATTTCGAAAGAGATTTTGGTTCACGTTACAGTTACCGATTTGTATCTTCTCCGGGTGCCATTGTGGGTATCAACAATCAGGAGCGTTATGCTGATATTGTAGTTTATCCAAATCCAACTAAGGGTATCATCAATGCCGATATTACATTAACTTCAACAAGTCCTTTAGAAGTGTCGGTATATAATCCCTTGGGGCAGCTTGTGGCTGAACAGAGCCGAAGTAATTTTAATTCAGGTATAATTTCTTTTGATTTCAAAAATCAACCTAAGGGAATATATTTAGTAAAAGTTGTTGCCAACGATCAGGTTAAAGTGCAACGAGTTATACTGGAGTAAATAGCAATGAATTTTAATTTTACAGCAGGTAGTTTAGTTAAATAAGTACCTGCTGTAACTTTTAGTAACAGGCATGCGTCATACAATAAAATGAAGGATATGAAAAGAAGTTATCAAATTAGTCTGACCTTGTTTTTGATGTTGTTTGCACTTTTTGCAAATGCACAAAAACATATAATTTTAGAGCAGTTTACCGCTATAGACTTACGCGGATCGCTTAATGCAGTTTATAAATTAGACAGTGCATGGGCTATTGAAGTTCCTGAAGATAATGTCACCACACAGTGGAATCTTGAAAATAAAACGCTTGTGTTAAACGGTGCAGGAAGTAATATTGTTGTCAGAAGTCCTGATTTGCAAAAGATAAACATTTCCGGTTCAGGAAGTATTTCTGCAGAAGATACTATGGAATTGCACGACTTGAATATTGATATATCAGGAAGTGGAAAGGTTAAAATGAACTATGTAAAAGCAAAGAACATTGAAGCTAACATGCGCGGTTCCGGAAAAATAATTCTTGGAGGTTCTGCACAATTATTAAATGCAAATCTTGCAGGATCCGGAAAAATTATTGCACATAAGTTAAATGTTGATCGCGCAGAAGTAAATGTTAGCGGTAGCGGCACAGCTTCGGTTTGGGTTAGCGATTCTTTAACTGCCAACATTGCAGGCTCAGGTAATCTGTATTATGTTTCTTCTCCAAGAACAATTAATCAGGCTATTGCAGGCTCAGGAAAAATTGAACCCATAACACCGGCAATTGAATCGGAGTTGAATTCAAACAGTATTTCAATTACCACAAGTAATAAATCAGGTACCTACTGGTCCGGATTCGAGTTGGGATTTAACGGTCTTTATAACAGCAAATCAAAATTCGACACTCCTGATGGATATGATTTTTTAGAAATGATTCCCGAAAAATCATTGGCTGTAAATATCAACTTTTACGAATACGATGTAAAACTGATAAAACGTTATGTGCTGGCTTCTACCGGAATTGGCCTTTCATACAATAACTACCGATTCAGAAAAAATATGAGCCTGATTCCTGATACCAATGCATTGCTTTATACTCAGGACACCATGAATCTGCGTAAGAATAAACTTACTGTAAGTTATGCTACAGTTCCTGTTCTGCTGACTTTTAATTCCAGTTCAAATCTTAAAAAAGCTTTTCACATTACCACAGGTTTGTTGTTTAGTTACAAACTTGGTTCACACACTAAAAAGGTTTACAATAAAGATGATAAAAAGGAGAAGGATAAAACTTTTGACGATTTTAATATTGATCCCTTCCGCTATGATGCTACTATCAGAATAGGTTATAGCGATTTTACAGTATTTGCAAACTACGCACTGTCTGAACTTTTCAAGAGCGGTAAGGGTCCGGAGTTACATCCCTGGACAATTGGTATTTCATTGCTGCCATGGTAATAGAAACTACCTTAGCGGCATTAGCCAATTGTTATTAAGAAAATCAAATTAATTTCTATGTAGGTGTGAATTATTTCACACCTACATAGTTTATGACATCATCCTTAGTGATGGTTTTGCCACCAAGAATTACCAAACGTTCTACCACATTACGCAGTTCACGAATATTTCCTGTCCAGTTTTTTTTCTGTAACTGCTCTATTGCATCAGGAGCAATTTCTTTTGCAGGGCTTTTATAATCATCTGCAATTTCTTTCAGAAAATAATTGGTCAACACAGGAATATCTTCCTTACGGTCATCGAGTGATGGCACATGAATCAGAATAACACTCAGGCGGTGATATAAATCTTCTCTGAAATTATTTTTTTCTATTTCCGATTTTAAATCTTTGTTGGTAGCAGCAATAATGCGCACATCAACAGGAAAATCTTTTTCGCCACCTACTCTTGTAATTCTGTTTTCCTGCAAAGCTCTCAATACTTTGGCTTGTGCCGACAGACTCATATCACCAATTTCATCAAGAAAAATGGTGCCACCGTTGGCTTGTTCAAATTTACCACTGCGTGTTTTTATGGCAGAAGTAAATGCCCCTTTTTCATGACCAAACAATTCGCTTTCTATAAGTTCTGATGGTATTGCTGCACAATTAACTTCTATCAATGGCATGCTGCTTCTGCTGCTCTTTTCATGAATCCATCGTGCCACCAATTCTTTTCCTGTTCCATTGCTTCCTGTAATCATTACACGAGCATCAGTAGGTGCCACACGGTCAATCATGTCTTTTATCTTACGAATGCCTTCACTTTCACCAATCATTTCATTGGTGCGTGACATTTTTCTTTTCAGCGTTTTGGTTTCTTTTACCAAAACTGTACGGTCGAGCGCATTACGAACGGTAATAAGAATACGATTGAGGTCAAGCGGCTTTGCTATAAAATCAAATGCACCTTTACGAATGGCTTCAACAGCAGTATCAATGTTACCATGTCCCGATATCATCACCACAGGCACTTCAGGGAATTTGCTCTGTAAGTTCTCCAGTACTTCAATGCCGTCCATGCGCGGCATTTTTATATCACAAAAAATAATATCGTATTTTTCTTTCTCAGCCATCTTAATACCCTCAATACCATCGGGCGCTTCATCCACTTTGTAATTCTCATATTCCAGAATCTCTTTCAGCGAATGGCGGATGCTTTTCTCATCATCAATAATTAATATGCGTGACATACTCTTTTGTTTACGGTCAGTTTACTGTTGTGATTATTTACTCATTGCAAAATAAAGCATTCCTTCCTTTAATGCATAAGCACTCACTAAAAGTTTATTCATATTGTGTTTGTGAATAACATAGTGTAGCAATAGGGATGCAACAACAATCATATCGGCACGCATAGCAATCATCCCCGGCATTTCAAGTCGCTGTGCTAAGGTTGAGGTTAATAAAATTTGATGTACATCAAAAAATTCTTCAAGTTCCATTGACCACCAGGTTGTGTTTGTCTTAGCTCTGTGAAAACGATGAAGACATAAATCAAGAAAGGTATCGAAAGAGCCTGCTGAGCCTACCAATGTATTTACATTGCCATGTTGTTTTAATGCTTCGGCAAGTGGTAATAAAACGGAGTTGATATGTTCCGTTATTAATTTCACCTGCACATCATGAATCGGGTCTGATGGTTTAAACATATCTAACAACAAGGCTGCTCCCAATGGAAAACTTTGCCGCCACACTATGTTTCCATATCCGGCAATGACGAATTCTGTGCTGCCGCCACCAATATCCATAATCAGCACTTTTTCTTTTCCAAATGGTACAGCATGACTAACACCTGAGTATATCAATTCTGCTTCGCGCAAGCCATCTATTATTTCAAGTGTAATGCCTGATTGTTTTTTTGCATCTTCAACAAAGTCGTTTCCATTTGTTGCTCTGCGTATGGCTTCTGTTGCATAACACAACTGTTTGTCTATGACAAATTGTTTCATGTCGGCAGCAAATTCTTTAAGTGCATCAATGCCTCGATTGAAGGCTTCACGCGCTATTTTATTACTGCTGATGCCGCCTTCTCCAAGTTTTACAGCTAAATTTTTGCGGAAAAGTATTTTAAAACTATCATCTGAAATCTCGGCAATAAGCAGATGAAATGTGTTGGTGCCACAATCAATTACAGCAATGGCCATTGATATTATTTATAAAACAACCAACGAAACAATTCTTTGTAGGTAGGCTTTTTGCCATACATCAATATTCCTGTACGGTAAATTTTTGCAGCTATCCACGTAGTGAAAATAAACCCTGCCACTAACAATACCATTGAAATAGCAATATCAATTAAAGGTGGATCAAAGGGCATGCGTACCATCATCACTATGGGCGATGTAAACGGAATTATCGAAAACCAATAGCCCAGCTCACTTTCCGGATTGGTCATCACAATTGTAGAAACTACATAGGCAAAAATGAGAGGAATGGTAATAGGCAACATAAACTGTTGTGTGTCTGTTTCTGCATCAACAGCAGCACCAATTGCAGCAAACAATGCACTGTAAAGTAAATACCCGCCTAAGAAATAAAATACAAAACACAATAAAATTTTTGTGATGTTAAATCCTTCAAATATTTTCATAAAATCCATGCTGGCGGGTTGCATCGTTTCCTTTGGAATATTGCTGTTCTGTGTCATTTGTTTTTGTTGCAGCTCCATGAGTTTACTCTGATCTTTACCTACTATCAATGATGTGGCAGTGCCTGAAATAGCCATTGTAAGTATTATCCAAAGCAGGAACTGCGTCAATCCAACCAATGCAATACCAATAATTTTTCCCATCATCAGCTGAAACGGTTTTACTGATGATATAATAACTTCAACAATTCGGCTGGTTTTTTCTTCAATAACACCGCGCATAACCTGTATGCCGTACATGAAAATAAACATATAAATTAGCAGTCCTGCACCAAAGCCAATGCCTGCTGTTACTCCTGCAGAAAATGATTTGTCTTTTCCACTCGGGTCAACAGGTTTTTGTTGAAGACTGATTTCTGTTTTTATGGAATCGAGTGTTGATTTTTGAATGCCTGCATCTGTCAGCTTCATATTTTCGATGTTCTTACTCAACTCACTTTCCAAATAACCCACTACTGTAAGATTAGGTTGCTTCTCTGTATAAAGCACTGTGGCATCAGGCTTCTGCAAGGTGTTGGCAGGTAAATAAAGTATGCCATAATCTGTGTTTGGATTAAATAAATGCCTTGCTGTTTGAATAGGCATGGTGTCTTTAGTAAAGATTACAGTTTTAGAATTGGTGAGTTTACCAGCAAGAACTCCTGTTTCGTCCACTACACGAATCATCGAAATAGAATCACCCTGATTCATGGAAAGGTATGCAAATCCTGCAATGAGTCCACCCATAAGCAATGGACCTAGTATGGTCATTATGATAAAAGACTTTTTCTTTACGCGTGTCAGATATTCGCGTTGTATAATCAGCAGTATGATGTTCATGCTTCTAAAGGTTTGTTATTTTGTACCGATTCAATAAAAATATCATTCATAGTGGGTATGCGCTCGCGGAATGAAATTACTTCCACATCGTTGAGCAGCTGTCGCAACAAATCGTTTGCGCTGCTGTTGTTCAGATTTTTTACTACTGCAAATGCATGGTCGTCTTGTGTTCGTGTTTCAACTAATTCAAAACCTGTCCATAGTGCATTGGCAAAACCTACAGACGTACCTTTGTATTCAATCTCAAAAAGATTAGAACGGAATTGTTTCCGGACATCCTTTACCTGTCCATCAAGAATTTTTTTCGATTTATTAATCAGTGCAATGTGTGTACATAATTCTTCTACACTTTCCATACGATGTGTTGACAGGATAATGGTAGTACCTTTCTGCCGCAGTCCCAGCAATTCGTCTTTAATCAGGTTAGCATTGATTGGATCAAAACCGGTAAATGGTTCATCAAGAATCAGCAGGCGCGGCTCATGTAGAATAGTTACAATAAACTGTACTTTTTGCTGCATACCTTTGCTGAGTTCTTCAACTTTTTTGCGCCACCAACTTTGCATTTCAAATTTTTCAAACCAATAGCGCAACTTTTTTAAAGCATCTGCACGGCTCAAACCTTTTAGTCGGGCAAGGTAAATAGCCTGCTCGCCCACTTCCATTTTTTTATATAAACCTCTTTCTTCGGGTAAATAACCTATTGCAGAAATGTGAGAAGGATTCAACGTTTGTCCGCCAAATAGAATACTACCGCCATCAGGCCCTGTTATCTGATTGATGATGCGAATGAGTGAGGTTTTTCCTGCACCGTTTGGACCTAAAAGTCCAAACACACTCGACTCGGGAATTTCTATACTCACCGAATCTAATGCTTTGTGGTTTGCATAAATTTTTGAAACCTCTCGTATGGAAAGCAGATTCATAGTTCAATATTATGCGACAAATGTAATGTTTAAGTAATGTGATAAAAATGAAATCCATACTTCGTTTTAAACAGCGCTGCATATTGTCTCATAAAAATTATTTCTATCTTTCCACCTTCCATAAATTTCAACAATGCGGTTGCTTTCTTTTGTTTTATGTTTCATGTTTTTGTCTGTTTCCGTTTGGGCACAGCAAGAAGAGTTGGATTCATTACAACAGTTGCTTCACAAACAAGCTGACGATACATCAAAAGTAAATACCCTTAACGAACTCAGTTATGTATATTATCAGACTGCTGTTTATGACAGCGAATTGTATTTTGCACAACAGGCATTAAACTTATCGCAAAAGTTGAATTGGAAAAGAGGTATGGCTGTTTCATTAAAAAATATTGGCAGTGCCTGCGATGATATGGGCAATAACAGCGATGCCTTATATTATTACGGACGTGCCTTAAATATTTTCAGCTCTATTGATGACAAATCCGGTGTATCTGCTTGCTATAACAATATGGGTTTGGTATATCGCACAATTGGTAATTTTTCTGAAGCTTTAAAAAATCATTATGCATCGTTAAAGATTAAAGAAGCAATAGGTGATAGAAATGGTATTGCTCTTTCTTATAACAACATTGGAGTGGTTCTTAATGCTCAGAAAAATTATGCCGAGGCAATTAAAAACCATCTTGCAGCATTGGAGATTAGAAAAGTATTAGGCAACAAGAGAGGTATAGCTTCATCTTACGGAAACATGGGGAATGTTTATCAGGCTCAGGGAAACTATGCAGAAGCATTAAAGAATTATGAGCAGACTTTAAAAATTGAGGTGGAGATTGGCAATAAAGTCGGAATGACAACAGCCCTCAACAATATGGGTGCAGCCTATTATGAATTGGGCGACTACGAACAGGCATTGCAACACAATACTGACGCATTGCGCATTGCCGAAGAAGCAGGCGACCTTTCATCAATTGCAGCATCAAGCATCAACACCGGAAATGTTCTGGTAAAGCTAAAACAACCACAGGCAGCATCAGAATGGCTTCAAAAGGCTCTGGGAATAGGAAAAGAAATAGGTGAAGTAGAAGTTATAAAAAACAGTTACGAAGGACTCAGTCAGGCTGACAGTGCTTTGGGAAAATACAGCGATGCATTGCAGCATTACAAAATGTTTATCAGCTATCGCGACAGCCTCATCAACGAAGAGAATACGCTAAAAACCGTTCAGTTGCAGATGCAATATGAGTACGATAAAAAAGATGCCATAGCCCGTGCTGTTCAGGAGAAGAAAGATGAAGTTACCAGACAGGAAGTACAAAAACAAAAACTGCTTCGCAACAGTTTCATTGCCGGATTTGCATTAATGCTTGCTCTTGCTGCCGTTAGTTACAGAAGCTATGTGCGCAAAAGAGAAGATAACCTGCTCATCGAAAAACAAAAATTATTGGTAGAACAAAAAAACAAGGAGATTACACAAAGCCTCAATTATGCACGCCACATTCAGGCTGCTGTTTTACCCAATCACAGCAACATCAATACGCTGCTTAAAAACTATTTTATTCTGTACCTGCCTAAAGATATTGTAAGCGGAGATTTTTACAGTGTATTGCAAAACAACGGTAGGGTAATAGTTGCTGCTGCCGACTGCACCGGACATGGTGTTGCCGGGGCTTTTATGAGTATGATAGGCACATCATTAATCAATCATCTGGTAAACGAAAAAAATATTACCGACCCTGCAGTTATTCTGGATGAACTGAATGAGGGCATCATCAACTCGCTGAAACAACGACAAGGCGATTCTAACGATGGCATGGACATTGGCATGTGCAGTATTGATCTGAAAGAAAACAAACTACTCTTTGCCGGTGCCAATCGTCCGCTTTGGCTTTTCAGAAATGAGGAATTAAAAATTGTTAAACCCGATAAGTTTCCTATTGGCGGCATGCAGATTGACCATAAAACCAAATACACATCACATCAGATTGAGCTGCAAACCAACGATACCATTTATATTTTTTCTGATGGTTATTCCGATCAGTTTGGTGGCGAGCAGGGTAAGAAAATGATGAGTAAACGGTTTAAAGAATACCTTAGGGTGATGCAACACCTGCCCATGAAAAAACAACAGGAACAATTAGAGCAGTTGTTTCATTCCTGGAAAGGTAAACACGAACAGGTTGACGATGTGTTAATTATTGGTTTCAGAGTGTAAAAACACTTCTTTTTAATGCTTTTGTTAATAACTATTGGGCTAAAATTTAATGTTAGATTTTTATATTTGCCACGTTGCAAAGCAACAAAGAACCTTTTTTGTAAATCATTAAAACCAAATAATATGTTTAAAAATTTATTCTTTTCGAAGGTGCTAAAAGTTATGGCAATCATAGCTTTGTACTTGTTCTCATTAACGAATGCCAAAGCACAAATTTTGGCATGGGAATTTAACGGAGCTGCCGGTAATGAAACTACCATTGCCTCAACTACTACTGATGCCAATCTCAATGGTTCATCGGTTTCAAGAGGAGCAGGAATCAATCCCGCGCCATTAGGAAATGCGTTTTCCTCCAATGATTTTACAGTATCCGGCACTTTTACTGATGCTGTAAACAACAATGAATATTTGCAGTTTGCAGTAAATGCAAAATCAGGATATCAAGTGTCATTGTCAACTCTTGATGTTAACTTCAGACGTTCTAGTACGGGTCCAAACACATTTCAATGGCAGTACAGTTTAGATGGTTTTGCCACATCAGGAATAAATATTGGCACTGCAATCAGCTATACCACCAGCCCAACAAATGGAACCGCTCAGACTCAGATAGATCTTTCTGCCATTTCTGCTTTACAGAACGTTACCAATACTACAACAATTACATTAAGACTTTATGGTTATGGTGCAAGTCAATTGACAGGTACATTTGCATTTGGAAGACTTACAGGTAACGATTTAGCAATTGGAGGTACTGTAACTTCTTCTGGCGGACCATCCCTCACTGTGGGCACCCTTTCTAATCAATTCGGAAATGTTTGTACAGGCACAACCACAAACTATGAAACCTTTACCGTATCGGGTTCAAACCTTGATGGTAGCAGTGTAGATGTAGGAACATTAAGTGGTTTTTCTTATTGCCTTACTCCTAATGGCACTTATACTTCAACCTTAAACCTTCCTTATACAGCACCTACTTTGAGCAGCACCACGGTTTACGTTAAATTTTCGCCAACGCTTGTACAAAGCTATGCAGGTTCTATTCCTGTAACCGGTGGAGGTGCATCAGCCAGCGGATGCTCTGTTTCATCAGCATCAGGTATAAATACTTCTCCTTCTCTTACCACAGGCTCTGCAACAGGTATTACTCAAAATACGGCCACCTGCGAAGGAACTATTACCGACAATGGCTGTACCAATGTTACCGATTATGGTATTGAATACAGCACTACCAATAACTTTACTCCCGGCACAGGTACACAGGTTAGCAGCAGCAACATCAGCGGCAACACCTACACCGCTGCCCTTAGCGGATTGACTGCAGGCACAACTTATTACTATCGTGCCTATGCCACCAACACTGCCGGTACAGGCTATGGTGCTCAGGCATCGTTTACTACTGATGCCATAAATGCACCGATAGCTACTGCTGCAACCAACATTGGCATTCATTCTTTCCGTGCCAACTGGAACAGCGTATCCGGTGCAACAGGCTATTTTCTGGATGTTTCTACTTCTTCAACATTTTTAGCTCCTGTAACAACAGATTTGGTATATTGGGATTTTCCAACCAATCCTGATGATGCTACTGCCGATGGCGGTATTTTGGCTAATGTCTCTGCAACCATAGCAACCGTTGGTGCCAATGCAGCTACTTTTGATGTTGCAGGTGCTTCTACTTATGCAGCAACAGCTACAGGATGGGATGGTGGCAGTGGAACTAAATATTGGGAAATTAGCTTTGATGCAACAGGATATTACAATCTGGCATTTTCAAGCAAACAACGCTCTTCAAGTAATGGTCCTCGCGATTTTAAAGTGCAATATAAAATTGGCATCAGTGGCACCTGGACAGACGTTACCGGAGGTGCTGTTACTGTAGGTAATAACTTTACTACCGGGGTGTTGACAGATATTGCTTTGCCTGCAGCATGTGATAACCAAGGCAGTGTTTATCTGCGTTGGATTATGACAAGCAATACATCAGAAGGTGGTGGCACTGTGACTTCCGGTGGTACCAGCCGTATGGACGATTTGTTTGTAACCGGTTTCGAAGGCGACTTTGTTTTACAAAATCAAAGCGTTGCCGGATTATTTTTTGATGTTACCGGACTGAATGCTTCAACTACTTACTACTACCGTGTTCGTGCTACCGATGGCTCTTTAACATCAGACAACAGCAATGTCATCAACCTGACAACCTTGGGTGTTTGTGATTTGTTTACTGTTACTGCCTCTGACAATTCTCCAATTTGCTCAAGCACCAACCTTAATCTTAATGCCAATGCCAGCGGTTCCGATGGAACTATCACCGGCTATGAGTGGTCAGGCCCCGGAGGCTATAGCAACCTGACACAAAATCCTTCTGTAAGCAATCCTCTTGCCGGAACATATACTGTTACCGTAACGGATGATAATGGTTGTACCGTTTCTGATAACGTAACTTCTACCGTAGAAGCAGCACCTACAGCCAATGCCGGCAGCGATGACATAATTTGTTCAAACGGCAGTGCAGCATTAAATGGTTTAATTGGTGGCGATGCCACAGGCGGCACGTGGACAACTGCAGGCGATGGAACATTCAACCCCAATGCAACAACATTAAATGCTTCTTATGTTCCCGGAACAACAGACATCAGCAATGGCAGTGTAGTGCTTACACTCACTTCTACCGGAAGTGTGTTGTGTAGTGCAGATAACGATCAGGTTACTATCACTATTCAAACCGGTGTGCCTTCACAACCCGCAGTTATAACGGGAGCACCAACAAGTGTTTGCCCTCCTGCCGGACCCTATACTTTAACAACATCTGCATCAAATGCCAACACCTACAACTGGTATGTGGTAGGAGCAAATACAGGAATAACATTTTTATCTGCCAATGGCAGCAACACAATGGATGTGCAATACGGTGTAACAGCTAACAGCAGTTACTCTGTGCGCGTAGAAGCCAGCAATGCCTGTGGAACAAGCAGCTATCGTTCTGCATTTACACGCAGGGCAGTGTCAACACCTGCTGCTGTTAGCGGCAATAAAGTTGCTTGTGCAAGCACCAGCGATACATACACATGTACTGCCGTTGCCGGAGCAGAATCCTATCAATGGTCAATTACAGGTGATGCTACCGTTAGCGGAACTACCAACAGTGTTACTGTAAACTTTGGTCCTGCATGGACAAGTGGTACGCTTTGTGTTTCATCTAAGGTAGGTTGTTTCACCAGTCCGGCAAAATGTTTTGTCATCACTTCTTCAACTCCTTCAGTAGGTACCATTACAGGAAACACCACTGCTTGTCCTAATGGTGTAGTGTCATTCAGTGTTGCGCCACTTGCAGGCATTCAAACCTACAACTGGACAACTCCTGCAAACTCATCAGTAACTTTAGGTGCAGGTACAAGCAATGTTCAGGTAACTTTTAATGGAAGCTATAATGGTGTTGGAAATATTTGTGTTTCTGCAACCAGCATTTGTGGTGTAACTACAGCACCTAAGTGTAAAACTGTTGCTCCGGGTCTTCCTTCAGTTCCTGCTTCAATCACAGGTGGAACAAATGGTTTATGTAATCAGTCAGGAAGTTTCAGTTGTCCGTTGCAAGCCGGAAATTCTTATAACTGGACTGCACCCGGTACAATCAATAATAATGGTTCAAACAGTGTTAGTATTCAGTTCAGCAATATAACTACAGGAAGCGTTTGCGTTTCTGCATCCAACAGTTGCGGTAGCAGTGCCTATCGTTGTGTAACTGTTAAAGGTGCTCCCAACTCTCCAATTGGACTTACAAGCAATCCTGCTGTTATCTGTGCCAACACTTCCGGTGTTGAGTTCAATGCCAACACTTCTAACACTACAGGTGCCTACACATTGACATGGACCTATACTCCGACAGCGGCAACCTACAATAGTGGTGGTGGAAACACAAACCAACTGATTCTCGACTGGGGAAATACCAACGGTGTTGTTGTGGTTACAGCACACAATGCCTGCGGCAGCGGTGCTAAATCGTATGCTGTGACGTTAGGCTGTCGTATGGAGGGAGAAGCATCAAATGCTATAAAGATGTACCCTAATCCGGCCAGCAGTAGTGTAAATGTTGAATTTAATTCAGATAAAAACGAAACAGTAAAACTCATCATCACTGACCTGAGCGGAAAAGTAGTGATGCAGCAATCGTTAAATGTCACTGTAGGCAACAATACATTACAGGCAGATATTTCTCAACTGGCTAAAGGTATTTACATGGCGCAACTTTCAGGCAACAATTTGATGTCGCCACAGAAGCTGATTGTAGAATAATTTTCTCGTAATTTAATTGTGAGAGAAAACGAGCCGTTGTGCGAAAGCGCAGCGGCTCATTTTCATTTAGGCCGGCAGTATTGTGTTACATTATATTCCAAAAAGCAAACACTAAAAGTACACCATCTACACAAAAATACCGGTGTCGCTGAAGTCCGTTGGATTGTATCGGGATGTTTACACAACACTAAACCCANNGCCGCCTACTCGATTAGCGGTTCGGCTTTTCAATTACTCTAAAAAATTCTCTGTCAAAAATGTTGAAATATGTTGTAGCATCAAATTCTTCGTAGTATGGAATAAACTTCCGCAAATTTTTTCTCACATCTTCTTCGTATGCTCTCAAGTATTTCATTTTAGTTTCAGCAACATCTGTAATGTTGATTTGAACAGTCGGTTCGGGCATTCCGTTAATACCATACAATTCGTTTGCAATTTTACTTGGGTCAGGATAATTCCATTTTTTCATTTTGTCGCCTAACCATTTATCTACAATTTCGGTTTCCATAGAGTTGGTATAAACTGACTGATAAATTTTCTGGATTTTTATTTTCTCTAGTTCAAAAAGCTCTTTTACTAACTGACTGATGTAAATATGTTCAGGATGCCCGTAACCACCTTTTTCATTGTCAAGAGTAAAAATGACTGACGGTTGAAAGTCATTTACTTTTTGAATGATTACATTACTTATTTTGTCAGAAAGAAATTGTTCTTTCATTTGTTCGTATGGTATTGGGAAATATGGTGTTTTCATTGTGTCCAAGCCAATTCGGTAATAACCGTCTGCCAATAACAATTCGTTGCCTGAACAAATAATGGCAGAAGGATTCTTTTTTGTGTTTGGTAAAATATGGTTTTGAAGACTTAATGATTTAATAGTCCAACCTTTTAAAGTTAATTTAGCAATAGTTCCCGACATTGCACAATCATCATCATCGTGAGCAACGATAACAAGTGCTTTTTGATTACTCACGGTGTCAAGAAAATTGTCATCAGGATATTTTTCGGTTGGTGCAAAAACTTTAATGTGTTCAATGCTTATCGTTGATTTACAAGCACCCAAAATTGTTAGACAAAAGATTGATAAGTAAATAACATTTTTCATTTTAAGCATATTTGATATGTTCACTATTATTGTTACGGTTATTTCTTTTCATCATCTTCATTTGTCGTTTTAGTCTTATTTGCAAGTCCACTAATCAAAAATGCAACGCATAAAATCAGGACAAATGCTTTAAACCACATTGGACTTTTATAAACATCAGTAAATTGCGATATGAGAAATACCACAAAGAAGAATCCTGATAGGAAGTAGTAATTGGTTTGTTTATTCATAACCGCATTATTTATGTTTTAGGTCAAGTAATTCTAAAATATTCTTTGTACCATTCTATTTCGTGGTGGTCAATTTTGGTGCTGTCAATTAGGTGTGTTGGGTCAATTTTTGAATACAAAATTTCAAGCGAAGCATAATCTCTTTGGCTTATCACTTTAAATCCGTTTCTTATTAATTGTGCAGCCGCCACCCCCGCTCCAATTTGATACACTTTATTTTCGGAAAATCTATTGCCGTCATAAATTACTTGACTACCGCAAGCTGCGCTAATGTCCATTAAAACGGCAAGTTCAATATTTTCTCTTTTTGCAATTTCAAGCATTTTTTCAGAGGCTTTAATCATTCCTTCTGTCCAATCTTTTCCGCTTTCCGTCAAAACTTTTGCCTTACCTTCCAAAACGTCATATCCGGTACCACCGTGAATGTCGCACATTTCTCTTGGTGTTCCGTAAGAAAAATCTTCTGGGCAAAATTTTATGACTTTAACTGTGTCGTAGTTTAAAATTTTCAACGCAGTAGGGTATTCGCCATTTGCAGTACTGTCATAACCGCAAGTAATTCCCGACAAACAAGCACTCATTAAAATTCTAAGTGGATTTTCTTTTGTCGGTATTCTTAATTGTTTTAAATATTCTCTGTCTGTCATAGTTTCCTGTGTGTTTTTTTAAGCTGACCGCTTACGTCAGTCTGTAAAAAAATATTTCACAAGCATTTACAAAAATAAATTAATTTTAATAATTTCAAGGAAGAAAACAGCAACTAAAATTGCCACAAATACAAGGTGTCAACCGTGAGCAAATCACATTTTCAAATCTAGAGAGTCGGATATCTAAGGACAATGAAATTCGATTTACAGATGCTTTTGTAGATAAATTGGATTTGAAAAGACTCGGCATACTATCTCTTGGTTCAACCATCACCCTACAAAGGTTAAAGCAACGAGGCTACGAAAGTTTGTTGGACGTTTACACAACACTAAACCCATCTATCTGTGAACCGCTAAGTATGCTACTGAGGTTAAATGATTCAATATCATTTAATCGAAAGTTGGGAGCGTAGCTCGCGTACGCTTAGTGGTGTGAGATACCGATAGCTATCGGTAGCACTCCGTCAGTCTCTGGCGGAGCCGCCTACTCGATGCCTGTTGCACAACTGCTCAAAATTAAGGAATAACTTTTTATTATTTACGTGTCAAGGAGCATTTGCTGGCGTATTTTTAATTCATGCAAGGAAATAAGCCATACACCGAAAAGTTATTCAGCAGTTTTCAGTTGAGTGAACGTGTTCCGGAGGAAAATTTCTACCGGCAACTGAGACAAACACTCGACCTTCGCTTTCTATATGCTGTAACAAAACCTTACTACGGCAGCGAAGGACAAAAAAGCATTGATCCTGTAGTGTTTTTTAAACTCATGCTGGTAGGCTATATTGAAAACATCAACAGCGACAGAAAAATAATAGAACATGCAAGGTTGCGTTTAGATATTTTATTTTTTATAGGTTATGATATAGATGAAGAGTTACCCTGGCATAGCACCCTGAGTAGAACTCGTCAGCTGTATGGAGAAGAAATATTTCTTCAATTCTTTAAACAAGTGCTATCGCTGTGTGTAGAAAAAGGAATGGTACGTGGCAAACGGCAGTGTATAGATAGTGCATATGTAAAAGCCAATGCCAGCATGGATTCATTACAGGAAAAAGAAATCATAGAAGATGCCTCAGCCTTTGTAAATGAATTGGAAGAAAACAGTGAAACCAAAGTAACTACCGAAAGGAAAAAATTAACAGAACGCCATCACAAGTGGAAAGTGCAAGCATATAAAGACATGCCCGGCAATAATAAAAGCGAAAGGGTAGATGAGGATGGCCATCAAATACGGCCGAAGTTTTTAAGTAATCACACACACTATAGCCCGACAGATCCTGATGCAAAGATTAGTGTAAAGCCCGGTAAAGCGCGACAATTAAACTATGCAGCGCAGCTAAGTGTAGATGATGCACACCATGTTATAACAGGCGCATGTGCAAGCACAGCAGGTAGTAAAGACAGTTCCATACTGCATGAAATTGTAGAACAAACCATAGAAAACCTGCAAGCAAATAAAATAGAATTGCAGGAAGTAATAGCCGATGCAGGCTACTCAAGCGGAGAAGCCTTACAGTATTTAGAAGAAAAAAACATAGACGCATACATACCCAACTTTGGTCAATACAAACCCGAAAGAGAAGGATTTATTTACAACAAGACATTAAACCAATACGAATGCATAAAAGAAGGTGGTAACAAAGCTATACTCACCTTTAAAGGCACAAAAACCGACAGCAAAGGCTACAGCAAACACATTTATCGCAGCAGTGAAACACAATGTGCCAAATGTCCTTTAAGAGAGCAATGTTGTGGCAGGGTAACAAAATTTAAAAAGATAGATGATAGCATACACAAGCCTCTCTATGACAAAATGCACAAAAAGTTAACTGAGAATAAAGCCTATCATAGAAGATTAATAAAGAGAAGAAGCGCTACAGTAGAACCGGTGCTTGGAACATTGATTAATTACCACAATATGCGTAGAATAAACTGCAGAGGAATGGAGCAGGCAAATAAGCATGTGCTTATGGCAGCTATAACATACAATCTAAAGAAGTTTATGAAATTTATCAGAAGCAAAGCCATCACAAAACTACAGGCAATGCAGAGAGCAATCTGCAATTTTCAAAAATCACTCACACTAAACTTTATGCACTCCATTTTAAGCCACTGTATTTTTTTTCAAATTATTTCATCACATATAAATCAGCATGCTGTAAAACGCACCTAAAGAGCTTCATTACCCGGTGATTTTTAGTTTATAAGTAGTTGTGCAACGGTTACCCGTGTTACAGGCAGTGCATTTGTCTGAGTTTTTGATTTTAGGCAATTCAAATATGTCTAAGTTATTTCCCATTTCTCAATGTCGCCTTTAATAATTTTAAACATTGGGTGTTGGTCAATTTTTTTTAGGTTTTGTAGTTTGTCAAATTTCTCTTTGTCACGAACTTTAAGTTTATTCAGTAAGTGTCCTGTTTCGTATTCTATTTGTCCAGTTGTTACGCACAAAATGGAAGGTTCAAAGTCCCAATTAATTTTTCCTTTGTCAAAATTGTAATTTCTTGTTAATGCTTCGTCATAAACAGTCGCCAAATACTCGTTAATTCTGTCAATAGGTTTGTCCGCACGTTTAAAGCGGTCGAGTTGTGGATGATTTCGATAACCTTTTGTCTTTCCTTCCAAAACGTGTTTGGCAAGAAGTGTTTCTCGCCACAAAGCCACTAGTCCTTTCGTGTCTAAATATTTTGGATGAATTGACCAAATTCTCATTTTCCTATATGTAGTAAATTATTGTAAAAGTTTAAAAGTCAATAAATGTCATTTTGTAGCAGTCGTCCTTTTGCATTGCCGGTAACGTCAGTCTGTGAAAAA
>JRYD01001341.1_pt1 | contig 35096 bp, 30 predicted proteins | sample 235311 | NCBI WGS metagenome assembly JRYD01 (sample SAMN03074213, study PRJNA261472) | activated sludge metagenome | biome: Common Effluent Treatment Plant; feature: Wastewater; material: Activated sludge; isolation source: activated biomass in a lab-scale reactor treating industrial wastewater at... | reverse complement strand
CTTCCCCGTGGCCTCTCCCACGAATGCCGATCCCCGGCGCACGCAAGGGCGAACGCCACGGACGCGGATGGAAGAACAGAGGACGCGGAGGTGAATGGTTGAGAAGGATGGAGGAAAGGAGGAGAAGGCCCGAGCACGACGCCCGGCCCACGAGCGTGGGAAGGGGTTGGGTCGGCGGGGCCGGCGCGTCCGGCACAGACGGCACGACCCGCGGGCGTGGATGGACCATGTCCTTGTCCATGGTGAAGACGCGCGTCGGGGGCGTCGATGGTCGGGCGTGGGCGTGGGCCATCCGTGGTGGCGACCCACGGGCGCGCGGCTCCCGGGCGAGTGATCCCGGAGGGGCGTGCCAGGATCGGGACGCCCGCGCGCGTGCCGCGGGGGCCGATCCGGAGCCTCGTTCATCTGGAGATCATGATGGCCATCCTTCCTGACAATCGTGAAGAGCAGATCGTCTTCTGCGAGACCCACAACGACACCTGGGAGTCCAACTTTGCCGCGATCGGGCTGGCGGCCGACATGGTCACGCTGCTGAAGGCGCGGACCGCGGCGGCGCGCGGGGCNNAGCAAGACCGCGACCAGCGAGTATTACAACGCCGTCGCCCTCATGCGCACCCAGGCCGCCCTCTGCATCGACATCATCAAGGCCCACGCCGCCCAGCAGGCCGACCCCGCGAGCGTCTACAACCTCGCGCAGATCCCCCTCCCCTCCCCGCCCTCGCCCCTCCCGGCCGTCGGCAAGCCCGAGGACTTCATCATCACGTTGCAGCCCAGCGGGGCCGTGACGCTCTCGTGGACCGCCGACAACGCCGCGGCCAGCAGCGGGGCCTTCTTCGAGGTCTCGCGGAAACTCCCGGGGCAGACCGCCTTTGTCGGGATCGGGGGCGCCCCAGGATCGACCAATCGAGACCGGCGCATGGCCTTCACCGACGCCAGCCTCCCCTCGACCAGCGCGGCCTCGGGCGTGCAGTACATCGTCCATGGCCGACGCGGCGAGGACTGGGGCCTGCCCAGCGACGTCGTGCTCGTGCAGTTCGGCTTCGACGCCCAGGGGACCATGACCAGCGCCACGCTGTCGATGGCGGCGTGAGCCACCGCCGCGGCGCGGCGCGGGCGCGCGTCAAGTCCCGACGGGAATCAATGCAGCCCCCGGTGGAACGGTCCGCCGGGGGCGTTGTCGTGTGTGGACGAGGAGACCAACGCCCGGGACGCGCGGGAGAGGGAAAGGGGACGGGGGGAGATTGGGTGAGAAGGGCGCGGCGGAGGAGGGAGAGACACCGTCGAGACGCCGGGGCCACGAGGGAGGGAAGCGATCGCGCGCGACACCTCGGCGCACGCGCGCACGCGGCCGACGTTCGTGGGCCGTGGCCCGGGGCCTCGTCCCCATTCCACACTCTTCGCCCCCAGCGCTACCATTGACCCCCGATCAAAGACCTGCTGGGGGCCTTTCGCCCAGTCTTTGACGGGTTGAGCCGTGTCCATCATCTACGGAGAGTCCATGCGTCGAGCGAAGATCAGCGTCATCGGGGCCGGGAACATCGGGGGCGAGTGCGCTCGCGCCCTGGCCATGAAGGAACTGGGCGATGNNGGACAAGCCCGACCTGCACATGCCCAAGGGCAAGGCCCTGGACCTCGCGTGCTGCGGGCCGGTGGAGAGCTTCGACGCGAGGATCACCGGGACCTTCGAGCCCAAGGACATCGAGGGTTCGGACGTCGTCATCGTCACCGCGGGCGTGCCACGGAAACCGGGGCAGAGTCGCGATGACCTCGTGCAGATCAACGCGGGGATCGTGCGGGGCGTCGCCGAGAACATCAAGAAGCACGCGCCCAACGCCGTCGTGATCGTGGTGAGCAACCCCCTCGACGCGATGGTCTATGTCATGTGGAAGGTCACGGGCTTCCCGCCCAACCGAGTCATCGGCCAGGCCGGGGCGCTCGACGTCGCCCGCTACAAGACCTTCCTCGCGTGGGAGCTCGGCGTGAGCGCCGTGGACATCCAGGGGCTCCTGCTCGGGGGCCACGGCGACGACATGGTCNNCTCGGGGGCCACGGCGACGACATGGTCCCGCTCCCGCGACGGACCAGCGTCAACGGGATCCCCGTCACCGATCTCCTCCCCATGGACAAGATCCAGGCCTGCGTCGACCGAGCCAAGGTCGGCGGGGGCGAGGTCGTCAAGCTCATGGGCACCAGCGCGTGGTACGCGCCCAGCGCCGGCACCGTCGAGATGGTCGAGGCGATCGTCCGCGACAAGAAACGCGTCATCGCGTGCGCCGCGTACTGCGAGGACCAGTTCGGCGTCGCGCCGGGGGCCAGGGGCAAGGGCTACTTCGTCGGAGTCCCCTGCGTCCTGGGCACCAATGGCGTCGAGAGGGTCATCACCTTCAAGCTCGACGCCGAGGAGCAGAAGTCCATGAACGAGTCCATCAGCCACGTGAAGGACCTTGTCGGCGTCGTCGGCAAGTTGTACCCGGAACTCGCCTGATTCACGATCCACGCACTCGCCTCCAACGAAGGAACGCACCGAATGAATCCCACGACACGAATGCTCTCAGTTCTCGCGGCGACCTCCGTCGTCACGGTGATGCCCGTCTCGGCTCATGCCCAGGAGACCATGACCGCGAAGGTCGTCGAGGCGGCCCCCGCCAAGGCTCCCGCTTCGGTCTTTGCCTGGAGCGATGAGGAACTCGCCAGGATCGGCCAGGCCCTCGTCGGCACGTGGCGCACCCAGCTCCCCGTCACCCAGGGTGACGACGCGACCAAGAGCACCGACATGTTCGTCGCCGTCGCCCCGGTCGTGATCGATGGCCTCCCCGACGCGCTCTACGCCGAATCGGGCCGACTCGACGCGATGTGGTCCCCCAGCCGCCAGACCATCTGGCAACTCTACCGCCACAAGGGCCAGATCCGTCTCCGCACGTTCGAGTTCCGCCTGCCCAACGGCGTGCAGCAGGGCGCCATCGGCGCCTGGGCCGCGCCCGAGGTCTTCCCCAAGGACTTCTCCCATCGCAACCTCATCGGCACGCTCGACCTCGCCGTCAGCCCCAGCGGGCTGGGCTTCTCCGCCAGCACGCCCTATCCCTATCCCACCGGGCTCGCCAACGCCGTCGAGATGACCAGCCAGATGACGGTCTCGGGCGACGTCATGACGACCGCCGATCGGGGCTTCGGCGCCGACGGGACGCAGGTCTGGGGCCCCGCCGAAGGACAGAGTTACACCTTCACCAAGTTCAAGCCCGAGATTAGCGTCCGCAACGAGAACGGGCTCGTGGTCATCAACTACACCAACCGCGACGGCTTGGCCGGCGAGATGGGCGGACGCATGTCCGTCAACTACACCGGAGCCGTCACCGATGGCACGGTCTTCGACACCTCGATCGGACGCGCCCCGTTCACCTTCACCATCGGCCAGGGCGTCATCGACGGCTTCAGCAAGGCCGCGGTCGGCCTCCACAAGGGCGACCACGTCCGCGTCTTCATCCCGCCGGAGATGGGCTATGGCTCCGCGGGCCGTCCCCGCAACAAGATCCCGGCGAACGCCACGCTGACCTACGACCTCGACGTCCTCGCGGTCGAGGCCCCTGGCGCGACCCCGCCGCCCCAGCCCAAGCCGTCCCAGCCCGTCGGCAAGGACCCCGGCATCAAGATCGAGCCGATGGATGGCCCGCCGCCCTTCGTCCCCAAGAATCCCAAGTAATCGCGTGACGTGGAATCACTCACCCGGCCCGTCATCACGACGGGCCGTTTTTTTTTCGCGCTTGCTCCATAAACTCCATCATGCCCAATGGGGACTATTACGACATTCTCAGCGTCGCCAAGAAGGCCACCGCGGACGAGATCCGCAACGCCTATCGAAAACTCGCACGGAAGTACCACCCGGACATGAACCCCTCCGCCGAAGCGCAGGAGAGTTTCAAGAAGGTCCAGGAGGCCTACGACGTTCTCTCCGACGAGCAGAAGCGAAAGCTGTACGACGAGTACGGCACCTATCGCGAGCATGCCCGTGGCCAGCAACCCTCCGGGCGTACCTACACCTGGCAGGGCGCACCCCCGGGCGGCGCCCCCTTCGATGAGGATCTCGGCTCCATCTTCGAGGCGATCTTCAACGGCAACAAGCGAGGCCCGGGTGGAAGCGGTGGGGGTGGTGGAGGCTCACGACGAGGCCACCGCGCCCATCGACAGGAACCCGATCGCGAGCCCCTCCGTGCCGAGGTCCGCGTCCCCTTTACCACCATCGCTCGCGGCGGCACCGAGCAGGTCCGCCTCGTGCAGGATGGCTCCAGCAAGTCCATCGAGGTCCGCATCCCCAAGGGCGCCGCCGACGGAGCCCAACTCCGCATGCGCGGCGTCGCCGACGGCAGCGATGTCATCCTCACCGTCCGCGTCGATCCCCATCCTCTCTTCCGCCGAGGCGAACTCGTTGAGACCGGGAAGGGGCTCGATCTCTACCTCGATCTTCCCGTCACCGTCCCCGAGGCCCTCTTCGGCGGCCCCGTCCTCGTCCCCACGCTCGACTCCGCCGTCGAACTCCGCCTCCCGCCCGCCACCAGCAGCGGCAAGATGCTCCGGATCAAGGCCCACGGGCTCACCGACGAGGTCGGGACCAAGGGCGACCTCTACGCGATTGTCAAAATTGTCGTTCCCTCGCCACAGGACCTCGACCCACGCCAACGTGAGGCCATCGAGTCCATGCGAGCCATCACCGGCTCCCCACGGACAGGAGCCTACTGGCCCCGCCCCGTGGATGCGGGGCAATAAGCGCCAAGCGTGTTGACAACCAGTCGCCCAAGGGTGAAAGTTCATGAACCCTCGCGACGGCACCGATTCACGTTCCGTGCCCGGCGCATGATGGGGTTGTTTCCGCGGCGGAGCCGCACGCCCCAACGCAGGAACCCACCCGCGTGCTCAAGCAGCAGCATCAACTCTTCGTGGCCATCCTCGCCGGGAGCGATGCCGCCATTGCCGCCATCGCGTGCCTCGCCTCCTGGGCCGCACGACGGATGCTCATGGGTGAGCCTTGGCCCACCGACACTCGCACCATCGCCAAAGAGACGCTCGTGCTCGTCTCCGTTCCGCTCACGCTCCTCCTGATGTGGCTCGCCCGCGTCTATCGCCCGCGTCGCGACCGCTCCGTTCTCGCCGACGTCAAGCAGGTCGCCAAGGCCTCCATCGCCGCCAAACTCGTCCTCGTCGCCACCGTCTGGGCGATCGCCGGGGATCCCGCCCAACTCTTCGGCTCCACCAAGCAGTCGCTCCTCGCCGGCATCCACACCGACGCCCCGCGCCTCCAACTCGCCCTGCTCACAGCGTTCGAGCTCGTTCTCCTCGCCGTTCATCGCATCGCCTTCCGCCTGGTTCTCCGCGAGATCCGCCGGCGCGGGCGGAACCTCCGCCACGTCGCCGTCATCGGCACAGGACGCCTGGGCCGAATCGCCTGCCGCACGCTCGAGCGCAACTCCTGGACCGGTATCCACGTCGCTTACTTCATCTCCCATCGCGATCGAGCCCGTCGCGAGTCCTGCATGGGTCGCCCCGTCCACGCCGGCCTCGCCGATCTCGAGGAGACACTCGAGGAGCACAAGCCCGACGCTGTCTACCTCGCGATTCCCACCGCCGGTGCCGCCCTTGTTCCCGATCTTCTCCGCCGCCTCGAGCGCTTCGCCGTCGACGTCCGCATCATCCCCGACGTCCAGCCCCGCTATCTCCCCCTGGGCATGGTCGTCAGCGAACTCGATGGCATGCCCATCCTCAGTTACCGCGACAACCCTCACCACGGCCTCGGCGGCGCGACCAAGCGCGCGCTCGATTTCCTCGGCGCTCTCGCCGCGATCCTCCTCTTCTCCCCGCTCATGTTCGCCATCGCCGCCATCATCCGTGCTACCAGCGATGGGCCGGCGATCTTCACCCAGTCCCGCGTCAGCCTCGGCGGCGAGGTCTTCGAAATCTACAAGTTCCGCACCATGATCCACGCCGAGGACGAGCGCACCCCCGTCGCATGGACCAGCCGCGAGGATCCACGCATCACCCGCGTCGGGCGATGGCTCCGCCGCACCAGCCTCGACGAACTCCCCCAACTCTTCAATGTCATCCTTGGCGACATGAGCCTCGTCGGCCCTCGTCCCGAACGCCCCGAACTCGTCGCCTCATTCAAGGACAACTGGCGCGGCTATATCCTCCGCCAGCACGTCAAGGCCGGAATCACTGGATGGGCCCAGGTCAACGGCCTGCGCGGCGACACCAGCCTCCGCAAACGTCTCCAACTCGATCTCTTCTACATCCGACACTGGAGCCTCGGCTTCGATCTGAAAATCCTCTGGCTCACCCTCTTCCGCGGCTTCCTCCACCGAAACGCCCACTAAACAAACGCGAGTCCCTACCTAACCTCGTGGAACAGGCGTCCCGCCTGTTTCTACGCTCTTCTACAGAGCAGGAACGCACCAGCCACCGCGTACGATCCACAGTGAGCGGCGCAAGCATTACCTCCAACCACCAGGTCATCGTCATCGGCGGCGGCCACGCCGGCGTCGAGACCGCCTGGGCCGCTGCCAATCTCCTTCCAGGCGATCGCACCATCGCCCTCGTCACCATCGATCCCACCAAGGTCGGCGTCATGTCTTGCAACCCCGCGATCGGCGGGCTTGCCAAAGGCCAACTCGTCCGCGAGATCGACGCCCTCGCCGGCCTCATGGGCCTCGCCACCGACGCCACCGGAATCCAGTTCCGTGTCCTCAACACCAGCAAAGGCCCCGCCGTCCATGGCCCGCGCGCCCAGTGCGACAAGCACGCCTATGCCCGTGCCGTCCAGGCCATGCTCGCCACGCGCCCCGAGATCGACGTCATCCGTGGCAGCGTCGAAACACTCCTCGTTGATCACGACCGGATCCGTGGCGTCCGCATCCACACTCCCGCCGGCGATCGCACACTCCACGCCCACGCCGTCGTCCTCACCACAGGCACCTTCATGCGCGGGCTCATGCACACTGGCGAGTCCAGAACTCCAGGAGGCCGCCACGGCGAGTCCGCCGCCAACGCCATCTCAACATCCCTCACCAATCTCGGCTTCGAACTCGGGAGACTCAAGACCGGCACGCCACCCCGACTTAAACGCTCCACCATCCGCTGGAACGACCTCCCCGCCCAACACGGAGACTCCACACCCACGCCCTTCAGCGATCTCACCGCAACTCGAGGCCCCGAGACCGCAAAGCCCCGGGGCCCTCGTCTCAACCAGCACACCCGAGCAACCACGAATCACGAACCACGAATCACCAATGCCGACTCGTTCCCCTCGATCGAGTCCTTCCCCGTTCTCCCCCAACTCGAGTGCCGCCAGACCTCCACCACGGTCCAGGCCCACGATCTCATCCGCGCCAACCTCCACCGGGCGCCCATGTTCACAGGCCAGATCGAGTCCACCGGCCCGCGCTACTGCCCCAGCATCGAGGACAAGGTCGTCCGCTTCGCCCAGCGCGAATCCCATGGCGTCTTCCTGGAGCCGGAATCCCACGACGACGACTGGATCTACTGCAACGGCATCTCCACCAGTCTCCCCAGCGATGTCCAGGACGCCATCGTCCGCTCTATGCCCGGCTGCGAGAACGCCGAGATCCTCCGCCATGGCTACGCCGTCGAGTACGACATGGTCCGTCCGCACCAGATCCTGCCCACCGGGATGACGCGAAGCGTCCACGGGCTCTTCCTCGCCGGCCAGATCAACGGCACCAGCGGCTATGAGGAGGCCGCTGCCCAGGGGCTTATCGCCGGCATCAACGCCGCACGACTCGTCCGAAGCGAGCCCGAGTTCACGCTCGCCCGAGACCAGGCCTACATCGGCGTGCTCATGGACGACCTCGTCACCAAGACACCTGTCGAGCCCTACCGCATGTTCACCAGCCGCGCCGAGCACCGACTCCTCCTCCGCGCCGACAACACCGCCGATCGACTGACGCCGCTCGCACTATCGCTCGGCCTGCTCAACTGCCACGACCTCGGCACACTCCGCCGTGAGATGTTCGAGAGACGCACCCGCGACCTCGCCGCACTCGACGCCGCGATTCCCACGCTCTCCACGCACGCCGCGAAGGTCGAGTATCTTCTACGCACCGACCGCTTCGAGTTCGAGGATTTCGACGACATCATCGAGTCCACCGCGGCACTCGCCACGATCCCGCGTGCCGCGCGACTCACCGTCTATGCGAATCGCCGATACGAGCCGTACATCCGACGCCAGGAAGTCGAGATCCGCCGCCAGGCCGAGTTGGAGCATCGAAAGATCCCCGAGTCCATCGACTTCGAGTCGCTCCCCAATCTCCGCACCGAGGCGCGCCAGTCCCTCGCCCGTTTCCGCCCGCGAACGTTCGGCCAGGCCTCACGCCTCGAGGGCATCACCCCCGCCGATCTCACGCTCCTCGCCGTCCTCTGCTCGCGCCGTTCACCCCTCGAATCCATCTGATCGAGTCGCGTGACGACGATTCGTGCGGGCCACACACGCGTGCCGATAGACTCGCATCACACGCATGTCCATGCTCCACACCATCCCCACTCTCGCCAACGCGTCCGAGATCGCGCGAGATCTCGCCGTGATCCTCGGTCTCGCCGCCGCGGTCGCCACCCTCTTCCGCGCCCTCCGTCTCGAGACCATCCCCGGCTTCCTCATCGCCGGAGTCATCGCCAGCCCCAAACTCACCGGCCTTGTCAAGAATGCCAACTCCGTCGATCAGATCTCCGATCTCGCCGTCACCCTCCTGATGTTCGGCATCGGTCTCCACATGGATCTCACCTCGGTCAAGCGGGGATTCACGAACATCGTCCTCGCCGGCGTCGCCTCCTGCGCCCTCTCCACGCTGGTGTTCTGGGCCATCCTTCTCGCCTTCGGCATCAAGCCCCCCAGCGCTCTCGCCCTCGCGATGGCGCTCGCCCTCTCGTCCACCGCCGTCTTTGTTCGTATCGTCGACGCACGCAAAGAACTCCGCACCATGCACGCTCGCGTCGGCCTGGGCATCAACATCGTCCAGGATCTCTATTCCGTCGTCATCCTCGCCATCGTTCCGCCCATCGCAACTTGGGCCGGGGCCGAGGCCCACGCCGCACTCGCCCAATCTTCCGCCGAACTCTCGCCAGTCTATGACCTCCTCCGCCGCGGCCTCATCGCGCTCGGCGGCGGCGCCATCATCATCCTCATCGGTCGATACATCCTCCCGCGAGTCCTCGCCCTCGTCACCAAACTCGGTTCGGGTGAACTCCTCCTCGTCGTCTCGGGAGCGATCGCCCTCGGCGCGGGCCTTGCCACCCAGACCGTCGGCCTCAGCGCCGAGATGGGCGCCTTCCTCGCCGGATTCCTCCTCGCCGCGACTCCATTCCGATATCAGCTCTCCGGCCAGATCGCCCCCCTCCGTGATCTCCTCATGGCCGTCTTCTTCACCACCGTCGGTCTCGCGATCGATCCCGCCGTCTTCATCACCCACTGGTGGATCATCATCCTCGGCGTCGTCGCTGTCGTCGCCATCAAGACGCTCTCCATCGGAGCCTCTGCCTGGGCCGCCGGCATGCACGCCCCGGCCGCGCTCTTGACCGCCGTCTACCTCGCCAACACCGGCGAGTTCTCTCTGATCGCCCTCGGCGCCTTCGAGGACGCAAACGTCCTCACCAGCACCCAGGCCGGCGTCGGCATCGCCATCGTCATCCTCTCGCTCATCATCAGTCCGCTCCTCGCCGCCCCGGCCCACGTCCAGAGCCGCCGACTCTCCCGCGTCCGCTCCGCCCCGTGGACCACCGGCTCAATGCTCGCCGACCACACCCACGAGCCGCTTCAAACCCCAGGCAACCACGACGAGTCCCACGCCAAACCACGCCACATCATCGTCGCCGGCTTCGGGCCCGTAGGCCGCGCCCTCTCCGACCGCCTCGAACGCCTCAAGATTCCACTCACCGTCATCGAACTCAATCCGAAAACGGTCCAACGACAGACCAACATCGGTCGCCGAACTATCTACGGTGACGTCACCAACCCCGAGGTCCTCGAGTCCGCAGGCGTCCACCACGCCGACGCCATCATCATCACGATCCCCGATCAGGAAGTCGCCATGCGCGCCTGCCAGGTCGTCCGAGCCCTCTCGCCCACGATCTTCATCGCCGTCCGCACCGGATTCCTCAGCCAGGCCATGCACGCCCGCCAGCTCGGCGCCGACCATGTCATCATCGAGGAACTCGCCACCGCCCTCGCGATGGAAAACGAGGTCCTCACCAAACTCCGAGAGCGATCCATCGCTCCAGAAGCCACGAACTGATCCGCGTCACGCTCCACACGATGGCGTGGTCTCCCTGATCGGCCGCCTCACATCGCCCTCCCTCCCCCCCGGAGACGGGCAGTTCACACCTCGATCACGTGATCATCGGCGATCGCAAACACCCGATCGCCAACGCCACGCCTCACGCTCGCCCCGCTCGTGAACCGGCAGAACGCCGGGAGCACGCCCACACGCTCCCCGAGCCAGAAGCACGCCAGTCTCATCCGGTCGATCCCGTTCGACAGCGACACCGCCGGGTGCACGTGCCCGCACATCACATACCCACGATCGTCCGGCGATGGATCATGCCGAAACACGAACGGCTCCTCGACATGCACCGCGTCCAGCACACGCATCCGCCAGACTCCAGCCACACGCCCGAGCGCCCGATCGTGATTCCCAGGCACGACCTCAACCTCCGCCCCGAGCGCCTCTCGCCATAGCCGCACACGCTCGACCACACGATCCGTCAACCCGAGCGACGCGTGCAGAAGATCTCCCAGAACCAAAAGCCGCTCCGCCCGGTGCCGCGCGATCATCGCCGACAAGCGCGTGAGATCCTCCACCAGCAACTCCGGCACCGCCACACCCATCGATCGGAATGTCGCGCACTTCCCGAGATGAACATCCGACACGATCAGCGTCCGCCGTGCCTCCCAATACGCCGCACGACCCGACAGCAACTCCATCACACCCCCCGGCGTCGCCCCGAGCCTGATCGAAACGCTCGACGCCCGCGACGACCGGGAGATCTCTCCCTCGGCGCCGGTGGCGGTCCGAGATCCCACGACGCCCAATCCGTGGCCGCCATCGTTCCCGGTTCGTTCGTGCTCGACTCTGCCGTCCATGACTCCGCGTTCTCCCAGGCCGCCCGCATCCGTTCCACACGCTCCACGATCGACGCGCTCGTCAGACGTGTTGATTGCCGCTCGATCAGGAGCGGAAAACTCAACGGCGTCGGCCTCCGTGTCGCAACGATACGGAGCCTCGACGACTCCAGCCTCGCCAACGCACGTCCCAGTCGGCTCTGCTCATAGTGCCGCTGCATCACCTCCCGCCGCGCCTGCGCGAGCAGCAGATTCTCCGGGTCGAACTCGCTCAGCACGTCGAACATCAGCCCCGCGCTCGCCTGGATCTGGCTCGCCGACTTCCGCATCCCCGGCACCGTCTGCACCACAAGGCCCGCGATCCGCGCCACGTCACGGAACGCCAGCCGCGCCAACTGGCTCGTGTTGATCGCCTCGATGATGTCCCCTTCCAAAGTCGTGGGGTCAAAGAGCGAGGCCTCGATCATCGCCGCAAGATCCTCGCCGCCATCCGACAGGATCTCGAATCCATAGTCGTTCACCGCCGCTGCCAGGCTCGCCCGCGTCCTCCGCGAAAGCCGAAGCGTCAGCAGCGACGCGAGCCCCGCGTGCACCAGCCGCCCCTCAAACGGAAACACAAAGAGATGCCGTCCCTCCGACGTCACGCACGTCTCGATCAGCACCTCATCACGCGACGGCACCACCGACTCCCGCCGTTGCACCTCAAAGATCCTCGCCGCCGAACGCATCTCCACGCCGTCATCGCAGCTCTCGCGTGCTCTCTCGATCATCTCCCGAATCGCGCTCGACAACGACTCACTGATGGGCAACTTCGTCCCCGACCAGATCGGCGTGTACGTCGTCCTCCCCGACGCCGGTTTCACGAACGCTACCAGATCGCGCACGCCCACGAACGCCAGAACACGTCCCGCGAACACGAACTTCTCGCCCTCCTTCAACCCGCCGACGAACGACTCCTCGATTCGTCCCAGGCTCCGCCCGCCCAGGTACCGGATCTCCAGCGTGCCGTCGCTCGTGATCGTCCCGACGTTCATCCGGTGAAGCCGCTCGATCCGCGTGTTCTCAACACCGAGTCGCCCGTCGACTTCCACGACGCGTTGGAAGTCCGGGTACGCCGTGAGCGCCGGCCCGCCGTGCCGCACGATCGCCATCGCCCAGTCGAACTCCTCACGCGTCAACTCGCGATAACTCCACGCCGACCGCACCTCCTCGAACAATTCCTCCTCAACGAACCCGCCGCCCATCGCGCACGTCACAAGATGCTGCACGAGCACATCCAGCGGCTTGTCCAACGCCCGCCTCGCCTCGACGTCGCCCTTCGAGAGCGCCAGCCGAACCGCCGCGATCTCCACCAACTCCAGCGCATGCGTCGGCACGCACGAGATCCGGCACGGCGTCCGCGGGCGATGGCTCGACCTTCCCGCCCGCTGCACGATCCTCGCGATCCCCTTCGGCGACCCGATCTGCAGCACCCGCTCCACCGGCGTGAAGTCCACGCCCAGATCCAGCGAACTCGTCGCCACCACGATCCGCACGCTCCCGTCCTTGAGACCCGCCTCGACGCGCTCCCGTTCTCCACGATCGATCGACCCGTGGTGCAGCGCCATCACGTCCTGCCACTCGGGCCTCACCAGGCACAGCCCGTGATACCACCGCTCCGCCTGCGATCGCGTGTTCGTAAAGACCAGCGTCGACACCGAAGGGTCGAGCGCCGCCGCGACATCCGGCAACATCGTCAGCCCAAGATGCCCCGCCCATGCAAGCCGCCGACCCTCACCGGGCAGGATCGAATCGATCGCCACCTCCCGGGGCATGTCCCCACGCACGATCGTCGGCGTCGCCCCCACGCCCACCAGCGCCCGCGCCGCCTCCTCCAGATTCGGCAACGTCGCCGAGAGTCCCCACACACGCAGCCCGGACGACCCGCCAGACTCGCGTGAGAACCGCCGCAGCCGCGCCAGCGCCAGTTCCGTCTGCGTCCCACGCTTTGTGGAGATCAACTCGTGCCACTCGTCCACGATCACACACCGCACGTCACGCAACTGCTCTCGCGCGTTCGCACGCGTCAGCATCAGCGTCAACGACTCCGGCGTCGTCACCAGCACCTCGGGCAGCACCTCTCGCTGCATCGCCCGAACCGACGCCGACGTGTCCCCTGTGCGAGTCTCGACCCGAACGCCAAGCCCAAGATCATCCACCGGACGACGCATCGCCTGCTCGATGTCACGAGCCACCGCCCGCAGCGGCGTCACGTACAGAATCCGCAGCCCAATCCCAGAACCCCTCGGCCTCTTCGTGATTCGTCCTTCACGCCCTCGTGGCACAGGCGTCCCGCTTGTGCCCACTCCTCCTTCGTCGCGTGCCCGCGCCCGCCTCGCGCTCGCCTCAATCTCCCTCGAGGAAACTCCCTCGATCTCATCGATCAACTCCGCCAACGCCCCGACATACGCCGCGTACGTCTTCCCGGCCCCAGTCCCAACCTGCACGATCCCGCTCTCACCCCGCGCGTGCGCCGACCACGTCTCCCGCTGGAACGCCCATGGCTCCCAGCCCTGATCCGCGAACCATCGCTCCATCCTCTCATGACCCGTCGCCACGCCAAAAGCGTAGCCAACCACTCACACACGTTGAATCCCACAAACATCAACCGGCGAACGATGCCCCATGCGAACACTCGTCTGGTTCCGCGCCGACCTCCGCCTCCACGACCATCCCGCCCTCACCGAGGCGACCCGGTCCTCGTCGCGGGGCGTCATCGCCCTCTACGTCCTCTCCCCCTCCGAGTGGAAATCCTTCGACTACGCCCCCGCCCGCATCGACCTGATGCTCCGCTCCCTCGCCGAACTCTCGCACAATCTTGAACGTCTCAACATCCCGCTGCTCATCCGGACCGCCGCGTCCGCCCATGATGTGCCACGCCAGATTCTCGACGTCGCCACCACGCATCAGTGCGACCGCCTCGCGTTCACGCCCGAATACGAACTCAATGAGTCACGTCGCGACGAGGTCGTCACCAATCTCTTCACGAAGCCGGGCCGCGAGGTCCGCGCCCACCACCACGCCGTCCTCGCCCAGCCGGGCACGATCCGAACCGGAGCCGGCGAGGCCTACAAAGTCTTCACGCCCTTCAAGAAGGCCCTCATCGCCCGCCTCGCCGAATCCACCGAACTCCTCGACGCGACTCCGGCACCGAAGAAACAGCCAGCCATGCCGATGCCGCCGGACCCGATCCCGACCTCCATCGCCGGCTTCGAGTTCACACCGACACCCCTCGACGAACTCCAACTCGCCTCGCCCGACGCGGCCTATCACCCCTTTCCCGCGGGCGAACAAGCCGCGATACAGCACCTCAATCGTTTCGCCTCCAATCGAGTCCGCACATACGCCGACGCCCGAGACATCCCTTCCCTCGACGCCACCAGCCGCCTCAGCCCACACCTCTCGCTCGGCACGCTCTCGCCCCACGCGTGCCTCCGAGCCGCCATCGACGCGAGCCTCGACCACAACTCAACGGGTGCCACGCTCCTCGCCGCCACCTCCAAAAAGACCGGCCCCTCAACATGGATCTCCGAGATCATCTGGCGTGAGTTCTACATCCACGTCATGCGCCTCTTCCCCCGGGTCTGCATGCACCGCGCCTTCGATCTCGCGACCGAGAGCATCGAGTGGGACGACAACCCCGAGTTTCTCGACGCTTGGAAACAAGGCCGAACCGGAGTCCCCATCGTCGATGCCGGCATGCGACAACTCCGCATCACCAACTGGATGCACAACCGCATCCGCATGGTCACCGCCATGTTCCTCGCCAAAAACCTCTTCCTCGACTGGCGACTCGGCGAGCAGCACTTCATGAGCCAACTCGTCGATGGATTCCTCGCCAGCAACAACGGCGGCTGGCAGTGGTCCGCGAGCACCGGCACCGACGCCGCACCCTACTTCCGGATCTTCAACCCCATCTCGCAGTCACGAAGGTTCGATCCACGGGGCGACTACATCAGGCGATGGGTCCCCGAACTCCGTGCCATCTCCGCCGACGCGATCCACGAGCCTTGGCAACGGAAAGCAAGCGACGCGCGCAGTGGGGTACTCTTCGATTCCCGAGAGTACCCCGCGCGCCCCATCGTCGACCTCTCGGCCACCCGTTCGCGAGCGATCGAAGCATTCCGAGCGAGATAGACCCCGTCCGACTACTCGCGTTCCTCGATCCAAAGCCGCTGTATCTCTTCCAGAATCCGCTCGTTCACGTTGTGCCTCGGGTCCGCGACAAAGCCGGGCAAGCCCGCCGCCATCTCCCGGAGCCTCGGGAAACTCACCGTGAGCGGATCGATGTCCGCGTGCCGATCCGCCAACTCTTCGGCGATCCGCCGCACATCCAACCACCCATACGACGACTCACCCATCGCCCCCACTCCATCAACAAGATCCGCTAGTCCTTCAGCACGAATGTCACCTTCATATTCACGCGATATCCCGCGATCTTCCCGTTCTTCACGTCCACCTTCATGTCCTGAACCCACGCCCCAGTGACATTGTCGAGCGTCTTGTTCGCTCGCGTCACCCCATTCTTGATCGCGTCCTCGAAACTCTTCGACGAACTCGCGATGATCTCGGTCACTCGTGCGACAGACTTCATGGCGCCTCCTCGATATTCAAGAGCCACTTCAACGAATCCACACCAAACAATACTACGGCCAAATCAGCCTTCCAAATCGCCCCACGTCCCCAGCAATCCGCGTCAACACCCCTCGCTCACGACTTCTCCTTCGCCCACGTGTCCTTTAGCGTCACCGTCCGATTGAACACCAGCCCGTCCGCCAAGCCCACCTTCGAATCCTCATCCACGCGGAAATACCCCAGACGCTCGAACTGGAAGACATCGCCCACGCCCGACCCAGCCAAATGCGGCTCCAGTCGCGCCGTCACCACCTCCAGCGAGTTCGGATTCAGATCATCCATCGAGTTCCCAGTCCGCGCCCCGGGCTCCTCCGCCGTGTACAACCGATCGAACAACCGAACCTCCGCCGAGATCGAGTGCTCGGCGCTCACCCAGTGGATCGTTCCTTTCACCTTCCGGCTCGGCGTCCCGTCCGCATTCTTCGGCGCATCGCCACCACGCGTCTCCGGGTCATACCTGCACAAAATCTCGACGACCTCGCCCGAATCGTTCTTCACGACGCCAATACACTTGACGAAATACGCCCAGCGCAGGCGCACCTCCTGCCCGCCATTCTCGACGGGAGCAAGCCGGAAGAACTTCTTCGGCGGGTGCTCCTCAAAGTCCTCACGCTCGATGTACAGCGTTCCCGAGAACGGCACCTTCCGAGTCCCCGCGCCGGCGTCCTCCGGATTCACCACAAAGTCCAGGTGATCAACGACCGACTTCCCCGCCGCGTCCTTGGGCCAGTTCGTGATCGTGACCTTCAGCGGGCGGAGCACCGCCATCGCCCGCGGCGACGTCCGGTTCAACTCATCGCGTACCGTGTGCTCAAGGCGCGAAAGGTCCATCATCGAGACCTGCGTCGTGACGCCCGCCTCCTCCCAGAATCGCAACAGCGCCCGCGCCGGGATGCCCCGTCGCCGTGCCGCCGAGATCGTCGGCATGCGCGGATCGTCCCACCCGCGCACGTGCCCCTCGTCCACCAGTTTCAAGAGCCATCGCTTGCTCATCAGCGTGTACGTGATGTTCCCACGCGCAAACTCGATCTGCTGCGGATGATGGATCGTCCTCCCCCAGCGCCCGCTCCCGTCCCTCGTCCGATCGATGTTGATCGTGTCGATGAACCAGTCATACAGCGGCCGATTGTTCCGGAACTCCAGCGTGCATATCGAGTGAGTGATTCCCTCGATCGAGTCCTCCAGGCAGTGCGCCCAGTCGTACATCGGATACAGGCACCACGCGTCCCCCGTGTTGTGGTGGTGCTCGTGCACGATGCGATACATCACCGGATCTCGCAGCACGAAGTTCGGGCTGGCGAGATCGATCCGAGCGCGCAGCGTCTTCGCCCCGTTCGGATACTTCCCCGCCTTCATCTCGCGAAAGAGCCTCAGGCTTTCCTCGGGCGATCGATCCCGATGAGGCGAGCGCGCCGGCGTCTTGAGATCGCCGCGCATCGCGCTGACCTCGTCCGCCGACAGATCGCACACATACGCCCGACCCTTCTCGATCAACTCCTCCGCCCACGCGTACATCTGCTCGAAGTAGGTGCTCGCGAAGAACAGCCCGCCCGCGTACGCCCCAGTGTCAAAGTCCGCCCCCAGCCACTTCACATCGCGGATGATCGACTCGACGTACTCACGCTCCTCCTTCGCCGGGTTCGTGTCGTCAAAGCGAAGATTGAACTTCCCGCCATACTTCTTCGCCAGCCCATAGTTCAAGGCGATCGATTTCGCGTGCCCAAGGTGAAGATACCCATTCGGCTCCGGCGGAAATCTCGTGTGCACCCTCGCCCGCCCGTTCTCCCATGAGCCCCATTTCCCCGAGGCGATGTCCTCCTCCACGATCTGCTCGATGAAGTGCAACGGACGGTCGGTCTCGGGCGCGGGCGATCCTGCCGGGTGGTGCTCAGACATATCCACATTCTCAATAAACGCGTATCGACACTCGCGTCCGGGTGCGGTTCGGCCATGGAAAGCGTGATTCTAGCGTTCCCAAGCCCCTTTCCTGCCACCATTCACCCAGACTATCATTCTGCCAATCTGGGCGTCCACCGCAGCGTTGCGAGCCATCGACGCCCAAACACACACAAGGAAAGGTCCGCACATGAATCTCAAGAGTGGTATCGCGCTGTCTCTCGCCTTCGCCGCCGGCATCGGCGTCACCCTCGCCATCGCCCAGGACAAGGTCGGCCAGGTCCCCCAGCCCCCGAAACACAACATGCCCGACATGCCCCCGGGCATGGAGCAGATGATGGAGTCGTGCATGAAGGCCGCAACCCCCGGCGAGATGCACCAGTGGCTCGCCAAGTCCGCCGGCACCTGGGACGGCGAAGTCTCCATGTGGATGATGCCAGGCATGCCCGAGAGCAAGAGCACCTGCACCACCGTCATGACCCCCATGATGGACGGCCGATTCATCAAGATCGAGACCGCCGGCATGATGGAAGGCATGGGAGAGTTCAAGGGCTTCGGCGTCTACGGCTTCGACAACGTCAGCAAGTCCTTCCAGTCCGTCTGGGTCGACAACATGGGCACCGGCATGATGACTGGAAAGGGCGAACTCTCCGCCGACAAGAAGGTCCTCTCCTTCAACAACACCTTCAACTGCCCCATGACCGGCGGCCCCAAGTCCATGCGAGAGGTCCAGACCGTCATCGATGAGAACCACTCGAAACTCGAGATGTTCGGCCCCGATATGGAGGGCAAGGAGTACAAGATCATGGAGATCAACTACACCCGCAAGGCCGCCTCCGCAGGCCACGCTCGCTAATCGCGATTCAGTCGCGTCTCATCCACAGGCCCGCGCCACCGCGCGGGCCTGTTGCTTTTGACCAACAATCCCTACGCGAACTCCAGGACTCTCTCCCTGTTCTCGTGGCACAGGCGTCCCGCCTGTGTCTGCTCCTTCTTCAAGTTCTGTGTGAGAGCAACTCGAAGATAGTGATCACGCGATGCGCATCCTCCTCATCGACAACTTCGACTCCTTCACCCACAACCTCGCCCACGCCCTCGCCATGGCACGACCCGAAGGCGTCCCCGAGGGCGTCATTGGCACGCCCGACGTCCTCGTCCGCCGAGCCGACACCATCTCCATTTCAGATCTCAACACGCTCGCCCCCGACCTCGTCGTGATCTCTCCAGGCCCAGGACGCCCCGAAATCGCCCACAACACGCCCGCCATCGTCCGCTACATCCTCGACACAGGTGCCCACCCGTTCTTGGGCGTCTGCCTCGGCATGCAATCCATCGTCCACGAATCAGGTGGCCGCATCGTCCCCGCACGACGACTCATGCACGGCAAGGTCTCCACCATCACCCACGACGCACAAGGCCTCTTCGCCGGCCTCTCCTCACCCATCGAGGTCGCCCGATACCACTCCCTCGCCGTCGATGAAGCATCGCTCCCGAGCGACCTCATCATCACCGCTCGTGCCGACGACCACGAGATCATGGCCATCCGCCACCGAACGCTTCCAATCGAGGCCGTCCAGTTCCACCCCGAGAGTTTTATGACCCCGCTCGGCCCCAAACTCATCGAGAACGCCCTTCGTCTGGCATACCCCGCCCACACTCGGTAAACACGCCGAATCTCCCTACCCTTCGGGCGTGTCCATGAGCCGACGAGTCCAAGACTGCATCGCTCTGGCCTTGCGCGTGGCCGTCACGCGACGCTCAGCCTCGAACGCCACGAACCCACAAACTTCCCCGCTCCGAATCGCGATGCTGGGCTGGGCCAGGCTCGCCCTCCAGGAACGCGAAGGCTCGGGCTACAACCTCTACGTCTCCGAACTCGCCCGCGAACTCGCCGACCGAGGCCACGTCGTCGCCTACCTCCGCAGCGGCATCGACTACTCCCTCCTCCCCGTCACCCGAATCCAACCCACAGAGATATGGCGTGGCGTCGCCTGCTTCACCATCCTCAACAGCCCCATCCTCAGCACCGGCAACGAGCACTTCGCCTCACCCGAGACCCAATGCTCCTCCCCTCGACTCGCCGCACTCGTCCTTGAGTTCCTTGAAACCTTTAGCCCCCACGTCGTCCACGTCCACGCCCTCGAGGGGTTCCCCTTTGATCTCCTCCCCGCCATCAAGGCCCGCGGCACGCGCGTCGTCTTCACGCCACACAACTACTTCCTCCTCTGCCCACAAGTGGACTTGCTCCACCAGGTCCGTCAGGTCTGCGACGACTTCGATGGCGGCCGCCGCTGTGAAACCTGCATGCCCCAAACGCCAGTCTCGAGTGAGATCCTCGCCCGAAAGGCCCGACTCACCGCCCGCCGATGGCTCGGCCCCTCCATCGGTCAGGCCGCCAAAGCCGCCAAGGCCGCCCTCCGCCGACGACTCCGTGCCACCGATGTCTGGCCCCAAGACCCAATCCCCATCCGAGAAACAACCTCGGAATCCTTCAGTCCCGCCACTCAGATCGAACGCACCCCGCCGCTCCCACACGTCCTCTCCATGCCGCGCCCCGACGCCCACGAGCGACTCCTCGACGGCACCATCCAACTCCGCGTCCTCAATCGCTACGGCACACGCCGCCGCGCCGCCATCGAAGCCCTCAACGCCGCCGACGCCATCCTCTGCCCGGGCGACTTCCTTCGCAGGGTCCACGTCGCCGCCGGCGCCGACCCTACCAAAGCCCGCCACCTCCCCATAGGCCAGCCGCACTTTGATCTCGCACGCCGCCACACCCTCGACCCCGATCACGACGATCGCCCGCGCTGGACGCCCGATTCCCACACACCCCTCCGCCTCGCCTTCTTCGGCAGCACCTACCCACACAAAGGCCTCGCCACCCTCGTCGCCGCCATCGAACAACTCGACCCGAGCATCATCTCGCGCCTCACGCTAGACGTCCACGCCATGGGCGACGACGCCCCCTTTAGACGCCGCCTCGCCGCACACACCCACGCGAGCACCGCCGTCCGCTTCCTCGGCGCCTACGACATCACAACCCTCATCGCCACCCTCCGCGCCATCGACGCTTGCGTCTTCCCCAACGGCGCCCTCGAAAACTCCCCCTTCGTCGTCTTGGAGTGCCTCGCCGCAGGCCGATTCGTCATCGCCTCACGCCTCGGCGCCAGCCGCGATCTCCTGAAGCACCAGGACAGCGGCCTCCTCGTCAACCCCGCCGACCCCGACGACCTCGCCCACGCCATCACCAGCATCATCCGGGGCGATTTGACCCTCCCCTCGCCCCGCCAGATCCGCGACAGCCTCTCCATCCCCACGCACACAGAGCACGTGAACGCCGTCGAGCGTGTCTACGCCTCGCTCTTAGGTCATGTTGAACTACCGAGTTTTGAAATCAAGCCGATGAACACCTCACCAGCAACCGCAAGTGCGCCGCGATAAGTTCGAGTGTGTGCGCGAAACTACACCCTCTCGTGGCACAGGCCTCCCGCCTGTGTCTCCGTCTTCTACATTCCCCGCAACCCCTGTCTCAACCGTTCCACGCCCGCTCCGCCTCGCCCGTATAGATCGACAGCGGCCGGATCAGCCGGTTGTCCGAGTGCTGCTCCATGATGTGCGCGCACCACCCCGTGATCCGCGACGCCACAAAGATCGGCGTGTACTGCGGCACAGGAATCCCCATCACGAAATACGTCATCCCGCACGGGAAGTCCACGTTCGGATGGATGTTCTTCTTCATGAGCATGATCTTCTGAACCTGCTCCCCGAGTTCGAACCACGTCCCTGCCGGAATCCCGCCCGGATTGCCCCCGACGCCCGCGGCCATCTTCTTCCCGAGCGCGTGCAGAATCCCCGCGCGGTGGTCGCCGTTCTTGTACACGCGATGCCCGAATCCCATCAGTTTCCGCTTGCTGGTGAACGCCTGATCCATCCACGCATCGACCTTCCCCGTCCCGATGCCATCCTTCCCCACGCTCGCGACGATCTCCTTAAGCATCTCCATCGCCGCCTCGTTCGCCCCGCCGTGCAAGGGCCCCTTCAGCGCCGCGATCGCCCCCGTCACCGCCCCATGCATGTCCGAAAGCGTCCCCGCGATCACCCGGCCCGTGAACGTCGACGCGTTGAACTCGTGCTCGGCGTACAGAATCAGCGACACGTCGATCACCCGAGCCTGATCCTTCGTCGGCTTCACACCTGTCATCATCCACAACAGATTCGCCGCATGCCCAAGTGTGGCATCAGGCGCCACCGCCGACTTCCCATCCAGAGCGTTCTGCATGTGACCGATGATCGTCGGGATCTTCGCGAGCAACCGCTTCGACTTCCGCAGGTTCGCTGCCGCCGAGTTGTCCTGGCAATCCCGATCCTGATGCGCAAGCAGCGACACCGCCGATCGCAGCACATCCATCGGAACCGCCGTCCCCTCCTTCAACGGCGCCGCCGAGTGCTGCAGAAACTTCTCGATCGACTCGGGCAGCCCACGCTCCGCCACGATCTCTTTCGTGAAACGCGCCAACTCCTCCTCGCTCGGCTTGTGACCCTCCAAAAGAAGGAACGCCACCTGCTCGAACGTCGCGTGCTCCGCGAGGTCATGGATCTCATACCCGCGATAGATCAGTTTGCTCTGCTCGATCGAGCAAATGCTCGTCTGACCGCCGATCACTCCCTCAAGTCCCTTCGCGAACGCGCTCTCTGCGGCGGTCGACATCGAAATTCCCCTCATTCCAGCGTGTGGCTCACAAATAAACACTCGGCACCAACCTCGCGATGCCGCTCCGATCCCACTGTATGCCCCCGCCTCACGCCGGCCCGCTTCTGCCGACGAGAACACCAGAATCCGCATGATTCCACCGCTCCCCGGGCACCCCACATCCAGACCTCCGCATCGCTCATGCCCACGCTTCAGACACGCCCTCTGCACGCTCCGCCACGTCCCCAGATTCAACCGCCACTCCAACGAAAACACGCCCCAGGAGAGCCCGGGGCGTGCGCGGATCCGAATCCAACTCAGAATCAATCAGCGAGCACGCAACGCGTCACGGATCTCCATGAGCAACTGCTGATCCTTCGTCGGCCCAGCGGGCGCCGGCGCGGGCTTCTCCGCCTCGAACTTCTTCTTCGCCGTGTTGATCATCTTTACGACCATGAACACCACAAACGCGAGAATCAGGAAGTTGATCGCCAGAGTCACGAAGTTGCCCCAGGCCAGAACCGGACCAAACGCCTGAGCGTCGGCCAACTTCATGTTCGGGTTCGCCTCGATCGCCGAACGGGACTTTTCTGTCAGCCCGATGTACGCGTTGCTGAAATCCACCGAACCCAGCGTCCCCACCAGCGGCATCGCGATGTCCTTCACCAGCGAGTTCACCACCCCGCCGAACGCGGCACCGATGATGATCCCCACCGCCATGTCCACCATGTTCCCTTTGATCGCAAACTCGCGAAACTCCTTGATGAGTCCCATACGTTCTCCTTGCCTTAAACGCAGTTTCGTGCCCAACATCCCCATATCAGGGGGGTTACACGGACATCGTGGTTATCGGCACTCGCCGTTCTCACCCTGCAAAACTCGATGTTCCACCGACAACTTCAACACCGCAATATCCAGCCGACGCCACTATTCACCGGGAATCGACGCCACCGATCCCTCCCAAGGGCTGCTCGCCGTCGCATACCGCTTCCGCGGGATCCGCCCCGCCTGCGACCCCTGACGACCGGCAAGGCACGCATGCCGCATGGCATGAGCCATCAGCACCGGATCCTTCGCGTGCGCTATCGCCGTGTTCAGCAGCACCGCATCTGCCCCCAACTCCATCGCCACCGCCACGTCGCTCGCCGCCCCGACACCCGCATCCACCACCACCGGGAACGCCGCATCGCCCTCTCGCAGGAGTTCAAGGCACAGCGAGATGTTCGCCCGATTCAAGACGCCCTGCCCGCTCCCGATCGGGCTGCCCGCCGGCATCACGCACGACGCCCCCGCCTCCTTGATCCGTACCGCCGCGATCGGGTCGTCACTCGTGTACGCGAGCACCTTGAAACCATCCGCCACCAACTCCCGCGTCGCCTCGATCGTCCCCACAGGGTCCGGCAGCAGCGTCTTGGTGTCCCCAAGCACCTCGAGTTTCACCCAGTCGGAGCCAGGATTCCCCAGTTGCTCAAGGAGATCACGCCCCAGCCGAGCCACACGCACCGCATCGCCCGCGCTGAAACAACCGGCCGTGTTCGGCAGGACCACCAGCCGATCGAGTTCCAGAAAGTCCAGCAGGCTCTTCCCCTGCTCGTTGTACAGCCGCTCCCGTCGCACGGCGACCGTCACAACCTCGCATCCGCTCGCCGCCAGCGCCTCACGCATCAACTCGAGTGTTGCATATTTCCCCGTTCCCACAAAGAGCCGACTGTGCAGCGTCCGTCCCGCCAGTTTCCACGCGTGAACTCCAGGCTCGCCCGCCGACGGCATCGTGCCCTCCACAATCACCTTCGATTCGCTCACAAGCCGCTCCTGCCAAATCTCGTGGCACAGGCGCCCCGCCTGTGCCACCTTCTCGACAACACCTTCAACCCCCGCCCACAAGCGACACCAACTCCACCCGATCCTCCTCCGACAACACCCGAGTCTCATGCTCGCGGTGGGGGACCAATCGCTTGTTCACCTCCACGGCACACGGCTTCCCCTCCAGCCCATTCGCCCGGATCAGCCCCTTCACCGTCAGTCCCTCGGGGACCTCACGCTCCGTGCCATTCACGACGATCCGCATGACCGAATCCTACGACCCGGATGCCTCCCACACATATTCCGATTGGGTCGACTCCCCGCCGCGCCGTACGATCCCGAACATGCGACGCGCCCGTCAACCATGGCTCGCCCTCGCCCTGTCGTTCCTCGCCATCCTTCCAGCGTGCGAGAAGGAGCCCGTCTACAGCCAGGCCACCCCCGAGGCCACCCTCCGGAGCGCCCGCGACATGGTCCGCGACGGCCACGCCGACAAACTCGCCACCCTCATCCACACCGACGACCCCGAGATGCGCCTCGTCCTCGACCGCCTCGGCATCTGCTTCAAAAACTCACAGAAACTCGCCCTAGCCATCGACCAGAACTTCCCCGCCGAGGTCGCCACGCTCAAGGAGCAGATCCGAAAGGACGCCGAGTCGGGTGGTGCCGCCAAACTCATGTCCGCCATCACCCGCTCACAATCCAACGCCCGCAGAGGCCCAACCCCCAAGGAAGGCTCCCAGCAACGCCAAGACTTCGACGACTCCTTCAAACGTCTCTTCGTCGATCCCTACGGCTGGCTCGAAGAGGCCGACGCCCGCCTCACCACCGCCTACGTCGACGACGAAACCGTTTCCCTCCGCTGGGACAAAAAACCCATCCTCCCGCCCATCGGCATCTCACTCAAACAAGCCGACGACGGCAACTGGTACTTCGTCCTCCCGCTCCACCTCCCCGTCATCTCCAAGTACGCCCCACGCACCCCCGCCGAGTTCCAGATTCTCCGCAGCATGGTCGCCGTCGTGAACAACCTCATCGTTGACCTCAGGCTTGACATCGAGCAGGGCAGGATCACCAACCTCGACGCCCTCGCCCGAACCGCCGGCGAAAAAGCCTTCATGCCCGCCGCCATGGTCTTCTACGCCTACACCAAGGCCGTTGAAGAACGAAAAAAAACGCCGGCTGTTCAGCCGGCGCCGGGGGGATCCAAGTAGGACTCGTCGTGGCTTACCGCGGCTGGAAGTTCCAGTCCGCACGGTCCGCATAGTTCGACCAGCGACGCATGTCACGCAACTGCTCGAGTGTCAGCATCTCCACGTGTCCATCGAACATCACGCTCGTGACCTTCTGGAAGTGCCGAGGGTGCAGCATCCCCCACGTGCTCGGGACGGCCACGTCGCTATAAGTGTTGCTCGTCGACGACCAGCCCCACCCCAGCGTGTACGCACCGCTACCACGTCCAATCGGGTGGGGCCTCGGTGCCGTCACCAGCCAATATCCAGGGCGTTTCACCCCGCTGTCGGGCTTGTTGGCGCCCCAAGCCCAGAACCCGCCCTCACGCACGTCGCCGCCTCGCGACGACGAAAAGATCATGAGTTTGTCCGTGTACCGCACATCCGCCGCGTTGGTCAAATAGAAGTCCCCGCCCGAGACCCGCGGATTCGGTCCCGCACGCCCGGAACGGAACGCCCCGTGCGTGTACGCCCCGCCGACATACACCCCGTTGTACCCAAAGCTCGGGTGATACGCCAACGCGGCCTGGAACGAGCTCGACGGATAATCCGTGAATCCCGACGCCGGACCGTTGCTCGGACGGCTGCGGAAGTCAAGGTACGTCGATTTGTCGAACTGGAACGAATCAAGTCGGTAATACGTCGACGACAGGAAATGCCAAGGCCAGACCTTCGCGATCGAGTGCCACATGAACACGCGAACGTTCTGCCCACGCGACACGTCCGACGGATACATGCTCTCATAGTTCGTCGCGTGCACCCAGTTCCAGTGCGGTGCCGCCGGCAACGTCCGATCCTTGTAGTCCACCACGTAACTCGACATCGCTTTCATCTGCTGGGAGGCCAGGTTCTCCTCCTCCAGCATCTTCGCCAGTTTCTTCGCGTGCGAGAGTCCGGGCAGCAGCAGACTGATCAACAACGCGATGATCGCAATCACCACCAGGAGTTCGATCAGTGTAAAGCCGTGTAGGAAACGCCACGACCGGTTCTGGACCAATGCCATTGAACACTCCTTCCAGCGAAAACTCCAAGCCACCATCCTCGACTGAACGCCGAGACGCTTTGAGTCATCCGCCACCCGCGGGTGCGCCAGCAGAACGCGGTACACCCGACAACGGCCCATGAAAGGCCGACCCGAACGAGAAAATATCACGCGTAGACTACCAAAGTCATTGTCTGCTCGCAACCTCAGTAGCAACTTCTACTTCACAATACAACGATCACGATTCCTACCCGTCCAAAGCGCGAACATGCGGCGACACCTCTCGGCATCCGCCAGAACGCTGTCTATTTCAGCCAGAACTAGTTCCCAAAGAGGTTCTTCTGCGTGAAGTACCCGTTCTGCTCAAAGTACTTCAGCGCCTCCTCCGTGCTCCCGAAAATCTTCGTCGCCGTCTCCGTGATGAACGGGCTGGGCGCCTTCTTCGGCTTCCACACCACGAACACCTCCTTGGTGTGCTCGAACGCGTGGTGCAACTCCCGCTCCACCCCACTCGAAAGCCCCGGGATGTCCTTCCCGCCCACCCCCGGCAACTCCGGGATATACGACACGATCATGTCCGACTGATCGATCAACTTGAAGTCTCGCATGTAGATCTGTCCATCCACGTCCCCAGCGATGTCCAGGATCTCACGCACACGCACCCGGATCGGGTCGCCACCGGCGCTCTTCCCGCCGCCAAATGTGTGCGGCTTGACCTCGATGAACTCCTTCCCCTCGCGTGCCGCCTCGATCCCGCGATCCAGCAGCAACTTCTCGTCGACGTCACCGGGATCAAACGTGATGAAGTGCTCCGCCAGCGCCGCCCGGAACGCGTCAATCTCCGCCAGAACCTCAGGCATGTCCATCACATGGCTCATCGGGAAACTCGGGTACACCTTCCGCATCTCCGGCCGGCACACCAGGCGGAACATCGTCCTCGTCGTCGGCTCGTGCCGCCCACGCGACAGGATGTAAAACTTGCTCTCCGGAATCGCCCGGCTCATGAGTTCCGTCGCCAGGATCTCCTCCTCACGCCACACCATGCAGTCCTTCAAGGTCGCGTCGATCTCGTGCTCCTTATGCAGCCGATCGTGCACCACCTCGATGTTGTCAACCAAACATATAAACGTGCTCGGCTTGAACAACTGGATCTGGTCATAGTCGAACGCGCAGAACAGCCCATGACGCCAGCGGAACGTCGCGTGCGTGTTCACCACCACGTTCTTCTGGTCCCGGCTCTCCGCGATGATGTCCTTGAACGCCGCGCGTCGCAGCGAGTCCAGCCGCGAGATCGGCAGGTCCAGGATCCGACCCGGCCGAACGTCCCGCGCCTCGCGATACATCAGGTCGCCCACGTGATACGTCGAGACCGTCTCCCCCTGCCCACCCGCGAACTTCGCCGCCGCATCCAGGTAAGGCTTCTTGTCCACACCGATCTGTCCCGTCACAATCGCGCGCATCGCAGCTCTCCGATGAGGCCAAAACCCGAAGGGGTCGATCCTAGGTCCATCCCGATGCTTCCCATCCGAGAAGCCGATTCGTCCGAGAAGTCCCGAGCCTCCACTCGAATCGGTGGGGCGAACAGAGTGCGTGTGACGACATTGACGATTGTGCCATCGTCCTCGACACCCCCTCCAGCGACACGAACAAAGCCGAAATCTCCACTCGTCGATGCTGAACCGATGTCGGGCCTCCGTGGGCCGACGCCCCGCGTGGAGTGGAACATGCCGACCCCCGACCAGCCCCGCGTCCCCCTGCGAAGCGACTTCGCCGGCGACCCGGACATGAAGGAACTCGTCGAGTTGTTCGTCTCGGAACTCCCCAACAGGGCGGATTCCGTCATCGACGCCTACCAGTCCAGGAGCCTCGACACCCTCAAGCGGCTCGCCCACCAACTCAAGGGCGCCTCCGCGGGATACGGCTTCGCACCCATAGGCCAGGCCGCTGCCTCGCTCGAATCTCAAATCCTTGCCCTCAACTCCAACGCCGAAGACCACGTCCTGTCCCTCGCCTCGCAGGTCAACGAACTCGTCGAACTCTGCCGGAGGGCCATCGTCGAGCCATGAGCCACGCCCACGATCCCATCACGGGTCCGACCCAGCAGCCCGAGGACTCCCGTCCAGTCGTGCTCATCATCGACGACTCGCACGACGTCCACAGGCTCCTCAAGGCACGCCTCCGTCAGGAGGACGTCGAGTTCATCAGCGCCACCAGCGGCGAGGAAGGGCTCCAGATCGCCGCCGTCCGATCCCCGGCCCTCATCCTCCTCGATCTCGACATGCCCGGAATCGACGGCTTCCAAGTCCTCCGACTCCTCAAGGACCGACACGAGACCCGCGATATCGCGGTCATCGTCCTCTCCGGCCTCAACACCGCCGCCGACAAGGTCACCGCCTTCGACCTCGGAGCCGTCGACTACGTCATGAAGCCCTTCGACATCTCCGAACTCCGGGTCCGCATGCGATCCTCCCTCCGCATGCACAGCCTCATCAGCATGCTCGCCCAGCGCGCCCAGGTCGACGGGCTCACCGGACTCTGGAACCGACAGTACTTCGATCGACGAGTCGAGGAGGACTTCGCCCGCTCACTCCGGAGCAATCGCCCCTTCTCCGTCGCCATGATCGACGCCGACAACTTCAAGTCCATCAACGACACCTACGGCCACCCCGTCGGCGACATGGTCCTCCAGGGCATCGCCAAAATGCTCAACCGCGAACTCAGGCACACCGATATCGCCTGTCGCTACGGCGGTGAGGAGTTCGTCGTCGTCATGAACGAGACCGGAATCGAGGACGCCCGCGCAACCTGCGAACGACTCCGGGTCGCCTGCCAGGACACGTTCTGGCCAAGGCACCCCGAACGACATGTCTCAATCTCCATCGGCGTCTGCGGGTCCGACTCCGTCATCGCCGGCACCGCCAACGACTTCGTCCAGATGGCCGACGAGGCCCTCTACACCGCCAAACGCAGCGGCCGCAACCGAGTCGTCGCCATCCACGCCGATGAAGTCCTCAAAGCCAGATTCAAAGTCGCGTAGCCGTGCTTCTGGGCGACTCCTTGCTCCGAGGAGTGTGAGTTCCCATCGAGCACCTCAAGTAGCCATAACACACAAGATGACGCATGGAGCCCGATCAGAACGGGGGGGCTCGAGTCCATCCCCGACTCCGTCAGGCCAGGCTCGAGACCACGCGAGCCCTCAGAACCGGAAGATCACCCCCGCATACAGCATCGGCCCATCTCGCGACGGATTCTGATCATTCCCCAGGATCCGAGCATTGCTCACATGCGCCCACCGAAGCCCCATCAGCAACCGGGTGTCCTCATCGAACGCGTACGTCATCCCCACGCCAATCCTCGGCGTGAAATCGAACGACGTCCCGCCATCGGGCACGTTGTCCGATGCGAAGAGCAGCCCAATCCCCATGTCCGCAAACAACGTCCAGTCCTCACGACGAAGAAAGTGCCAGCGAAAGACCATCGCCGGATTCAACGCCACCGCGTCGTCCCCGGGCTGGTTGTAGTACCACGCCCCGACCTCACCGACAAACTCAACGCCGTCCGCGAGGAAGTAGTGGTAACTGAAAAAGATGTTCGTGTCCGTCGCATCGACAAAGTCGTGCGTGATCCCCCCTCCGATCGCCCAGAACCGCCCACCCTCATCCCCATACGTCGGCTTGTCCGAAACGGCATCGGCGTCACCAATTGTGCGTGCCAGACTCACCGACGCCGGCACATGGTCCGCACGCTCGATCTCCACCGGCCTCAACGGTTCTTCAGGTGCCACGGGCACAAGCCGCAGCGACGCTTCCCCCAACGCACCGCCGGCCATCGAGGCCATCCCCGCCGCCACAACCAGCATCCATGCCCCATGTCGCATTTCCACGCCTCCATCTCGCCATCCCCGACTCATCCGAACCCACGCTACGACTTGAGCAGCGAACGACCCGTCATCTCCGACGGCTTCACCATCCCCATCATTTCCAACGCCGTCGGAAAGATATCCGCCAGACACCCGCGCGACGCCCGCACCGTCGCGTCGAACCAACCCTTCCCCTCCCGATCCCCACGCAGCAGCGCCGACCGCCACTTCTCGCCCACCACGATCATCGGCACGTCATACACCGTGTGCGCCGTGTGCGGCGATCTCGTCTCCGGGTCGTACATCTGCTCGCAGTTCCCATGATCCGCCGTCACAATCAGGCTCCCCCCGCGCGCCAGCGTCGCGTCCACGATCCTCCCCACGCACGCGTCCACCGTCGCGCACGCCGTGATCGCCGCCTCGAGATTCCCCGTGTGCCCGACCATGTCCCCGTTCGCGAAGTTCACCACAATCACGTCCTCCCCATCCGCCGCTTGCACACGCCTCAGCACCGCCTCGCACACGCCGCTCGCCGACATCTCCGGCTGCAGGTCGTACGTCGCCACCTTCGGGCTTTGCACGATCTCCCGTGCCTCCCCCGGGAACGCCTCCTCCCGATAGTCATTGAAGAAGAACGTCACGTGCGGATACTTCTCCGTCTCCGCGCACCGGAACTGCCGAAGCCCCATCGCCGAGAGATACTCCCCCGCGATGTTCTTCATCTTCGCCGCCTTCGGAAACGCCACGTGCACATACGGCAGCAGCGCCTCCTCATACGACGTCATCGTCACAAAGTGAACGTCCAACTTCTCTTCCCGCGCGAACCCCTTCCTCCCCGAGTCTGGCGACGCCGCCACCGCCCCCTCGAACATGTCGAACACAAACGCCCGGATGATCTCCCGAGGCCGGTCCCCGCGATAGTTGTAGAAAATCACCGAATCCCCAGAGCGGATCCTCCCCGCCGTCGCGTCCCCTTTGCTCGACCCGATCATCGTCGGCAGCACAAACTCATCCCCCGCCTGGCTCGGCGTCATCGGCGCCGCGTAATACCCCTCGATCGCCTCGCCCGCCGTCGCCTTGATCGACGTCTTCGCCGCGCTCTCGCCCTTCCCGGTCAAGCACGCGTACGCCCGCTCCACCCGCTCCCATCGGTTGTCCCGATCCATCGCGTAGTACCGACCCATCACCGACGCGATCACCCCGACCCCCAACTCCGCACACCTCGCTTCCACCTGCGACGCATACCCCTTCCCCGTGAAAGGACCCGTGTCACGCCCGTCCATAAACAGGTGCACATACACCTTCGGCGAGCCCAAAGCCTTGCACGCCGCCAGCAACGCATACAAATGCGACAACTGCCCGTGCACCCCCGCGTCCGAGCAGATCCCCATCAGGTGCACCCGCCCGCTCCGAGCCTTCGCCGCGTTCACCGCCGCGATCAACGCCTCGTTCGTCTCCAGACCCGCCCGGCACGCCTTCGTGATCGCCACCGACTCCTGATCCACCACACGCCCCGCCCCGATGTTCTGGTGCCCGACCTCGCTGTTCCCCATCGTCCCCTCGGGCAGACCCACATCCTCGCCGCTCGTCTTGATCAGCGTCCACGGATATCCCACCATTAACCGATCCGCCGTCGGCGTCAGCCCACGCTCCCGCGCGATCCGCACCGCGTCAAACGCCGCGTGCGACTCGTTGGGGTTCAAGCCCCAACCGTCTCGGATAATCAAAACAAACGGTGTGTTCGAGATCGACGTCGGACGTGTGGACATATCCACAGCGTAGCGATCCGCCGCTTTCCCCGCTCATTCAAACTCAACTTCCGCCCGAAGAACGCACCCCCAGCAGCCCGTTCTCAAATCTTCTCGAGCACACGCTTCCAGTTCATCGCCTCGCTCGGGTCCCGCGATTCGACATACTTCACCTTCCCCTGTCCAGAGGCGTCCTTCCCGATCACCACCGTACCCCGGCTCGCCACGTTCAGGTCCGCCCAATACAGCCCATACGCCTTGCACACCTCACGCTTCAGATCGCTCAGGATCGGATGCGTGTACCCCTCCTGCTCGCTCCACGCCTTGTTCGCCGCGAAACTGTCGCACGAGATCCCCACGACCGACATCCCCTTCCCCGTCCAGTTCGCCATGTCGCTCGTCACGCACTTCATCTCCGTCGTGCACACCCCCGTGAATGCAAACGGCACAAACGCCAGCACCACATCCCCCTTCTTCACCGCCTCAGAAAGCGTCCACTCCTTCCGATCCTGATCCACAAGCGTGAAGTTCGGCGCCACGTCCCCAACGCCAATCGGGGTGGTCCGCGCGGCCAAGGTCTGCTGTGCCATTTCAAATCTCCCAACAGTGCGCCAGGGCACCGATTCGTGGTCTCAACTCGGTCCCGTAGCACAGGCGTCCCGCCTGTGCCTCCTTCTCCAACACCAATCTCGTCGATCAGTGCCGCTAATCTCTTCAGCCAATCGCCGCCTCAGGTCTCTTGCCCTGAAACGCCGCGGCAACAGGTGTACTCTAGTTCGGTTGAGCCAACGTCCACAGGGTCCATCGGAAGGACCCCAGAAATCGAATCCACGGAGGTGGTCCACATGCCCACAACCCACGCCGACCCGGCCCAGAGACTCCCCGAGTCCCTCCACGAGCGCTACGCCCTCGTCAAGGACCGCGTCGCCAACGCCGCACGACGCGCCGCCCGAAAGCCCGAAGACATCATCCTCGTCGCCGTCACCAAGTTCGCCGATCCCGAAGACATCCGCGAACTCATGCAACTCGGTCACCGAGACTTCGGCGAGAACAAGGTCCAGCAACTCATCCAGCGCGCCGCCATGGCCGAGGAATACCTCCAACGACTCCGCGTCCTCCAGAACTCACGCCAGGCACGCCGCGCCGATGCCAGCGACTCACTCTTCCCCTCCAAAACCATCCTCGACGCCTCCGATCCAACACCGGTCCGCTGGCACATGATCGGACACCTCCAACGCAACAAGGCCAAAAAGGCCGCCGAACTCGTCCGACTCATCCACTCCGTCGATTCACTCCGACTCGCCGAGGAACTCCAGACCATCGGCCTCAAACGCGACCACGTCATCGAAGTCCTCATCGAGGTCAACTGCTCCGCCGAGGCCTCCAAGCAAGGCTGCCCAGTCCCAGCCGCCATCCCTCTCGCCGAGCAGATCGAGACCATGGCCCACGTCCGCGTCCGCGGCCTCATGACCATGGCTCCAATCCACGGCCAAGGCCCCGAGCCCCGGGTCGTCTTCGAACGATGCCGCGAACTCTTCGAGGAAATGCGAAAACTCCGCCTCAGCGAGGGCAAGTTCAACATCCTCTCCATGGGAATGTCCGGCGATTTCGAGGATGCCATCGCCGAGGGCGCCAACATCGTCCGAGTCGGTACCTCAATCTTCGGCCCAGGTCGCGAACAACCAGATACCGAAGACTCAGAAGACTAAACACCGACCCCGTCAGGTGGCACAGGCATCCCGCCTGCGTCTACATCAACGACAAATCAATCTCGACCTACCCCTCACGCAAACGCCATCTTCCGCATCACCCCGCCGAACGATCGCGTCCCCTCCATATACCGCTGCAGCCGATCCCCAGGGCACTCCGTCGGCCTCAACTCCCGGTGTGTGTACACCCGAGAGATCGGCACCCGAAACACCCGGCTCTGATCCGACACGAACCGGTCCAACGCCGCCAACTGCGCGCTCGACGGCGCGTGCTGGTTGAAGTTCCCCATCAGCATCACGCCGATGTTGTGCTCGTTATTGTCCGAAACGTGTGCGCCCTGCAGATTCAAAGGCCGACACTCCCACACCCGTCCCTGCGGGTCGATCGAGAAGTGATACCCGATGTCCGCCCACCCGTGAGACCCCGATACGTGCCCGCGACGGATCGACTCCAGCCGCCTCGCCGCCTCGTCGAACGACATCCCCGCCGACGCCGAGATCGCGTCGTGGTGCACCGTGATCCGGTTGATCCCATTCATCGGATTCGATCGGCTCAGGATCGGCCCGTTCCCCGCCCACCGCGAACGCGAGATCACCCCGCTCGGCAGACTCGCCGGGAGTGAACGCACCGGCGCGGTGTGCTCCACATACGTCGGCTTCGGGCACATCGGACCCGACGACCCGCTCACCGGCGATGGCTGCTGGTCCGGCCACACCGGCGTCGGCAGACTCGTCGTGATCTGCGACGCGCGATTGCACGCCGCCATCAACGCCGAAACCCCGAGCAGAATCCCGCCGCCGAGGATCGATCGACGATCCACGCCAACGACGGCCTCGGGCGGAACACAACGCGACGACTCGAATGTCGGGGCACTAGGGGTCTCGTGGTCCATGAGTAAGCCCAATATCGGCATCCAAGCCCTGGTCCGTTGAGTGTCCCCCTCAAGCATGCTCCAGACAGCGTAGTCCCCTGTTACTCCCCCAGGAGCCACTCCCGCCACATCGCAAGGCTCGTGAGCGCGTACAGCCGCTGCCCGTGCCGCGAAATCCCCGCGTCATGCTCCGCCAACAGTCGTCCCACCGCGTCCCGGGGCAACTCCCACCCCAACATCTCCCCCAACCACGCTCCAGACGACCCCGCCACGTCGTCCGCAACCCCTCTCATCGCCCCTCCACGCCAATACCACCCATCGATCGGCACCCCAAACCCGCGTTTCCGCCCAACCGTCACCATCGGATCCAGCCGTTCCCACGCCAGTTCCCGAAGCAGCCCCTTCGAATCCCCAAAGCCCCCGCGCAGATCCTCCAACGACATCCCCAGCCCGGCCTCTCGGATCGCCCCAGACAGCAGCGGCGACCTCGACTCCAACGCCACCGACATCGACGCCGT
>JRYD01000279.1_pt1 | contig 35167 bp, 27 predicted proteins | sample 235311 | NCBI WGS metagenome assembly JRYD01 (sample SAMN03074213, study PRJNA261472) | activated sludge metagenome | biome: Common Effluent Treatment Plant; feature: Wastewater; material: Activated sludge; isolation source: activated biomass in a lab-scale reactor treating industrial wastewater at... | reverse complement strand
GCGCTAATTGGTTTTGATAATCTTTTCATGATACTGATTTTTTGAGTTATCTGTAATTTGTATTATATAAATTCCATTTGTTAAGTCATTTATCTGAAATGAATATTGTTCATTACAAATATTTGAATATTTTTTAATAATATTTCCGTATAAATCAAACACCTCTATTAACGTAATCGGCTTCTCTGATTTGATATGTACAGTTGTAGTTGAATTAGAATAAATGCTAATACCTTCATTTTCTATAAAATTTTCACCTATGCCAATTGTTTCATCTCTCATAATATAAAAACCCATTGGAAATTGAGTTGCTGCACCCCACCAAAATGCAGGAGCTGATACGTGGTTATCCCAAAGCATATTAAATACATGAGATGGCGGGTCATTATTAACTGCAAAAAAATAATCATTGTCTATATAAGCCTTGTTTACATAACCCACGGGAGGAGGAAGCCCGGGTGCATGAAATAATGAACTATCCCACGAAACCATTATGGGGTATTGGTAATTAATTGCGTAAACAATCACATCGTTTGAAGAGTGTGGATGGGGTAATGCCTGTGTTTTTGTAGTATCGCCATTGGTATTTCCTATAAAAACATTAAACTCATTATAATTCAAGCTAACAGCTTGTTCGTTAAACTGGGTATCAACTCCAAAAGTTGCTGCCGTGTCCCAAATACACCAAATGGTGTCCTTAGCTCCGGTAGCATCTTCAAATGCAATGTGAAATTTCCATTGGGGTTGCGCATTTGCCATAAATGACAATGCAGGTAAAAATAAAACCGCCACGATTTTAATTATATATTTTTTCATTCTCCTGTGCTTTTCTATGTATTCAAAAGTATAATACTTTTTCATTGTTCTAAAATTTTAATGGTGAATAATCAGTTTTTTAGACACGGGCATATCTGACACCGGCATAAACTTAATAACATATAAGCCGTTGCTATAAGCATTAAGCGGTAAATGAAATAATGTTTTATGTTTTAGCTCTGCATTATACAGTGCCTTACCGGTTAAATCATACAGCATTAATTTGCCGTAAGCCGGTTTTGTAAACATTAATTGCGCATAATCCCTTGCCGGATTAGGACTTAGTTTAAAATCAATACTTGCAGACTGTGCAGCTGTGTTTTTAATGTTTGTTAAAACACCCATGCTGTCCGTTTTTACCAACCACATTTCAGGAACATAGGTACTGTCGGCATTACCCGATTGCAGCATTACAAAACCGCCATCGGCAGCCTGCTCCACGCTCACTACATTGTTAGTCACAGCCCCGAAATATACCTGCTTGAAAATGGTGTTTGCCAAAGAATCGGTTCGCAATAAAAAAACAAGATTAGCGATGGGATTGCTTATCTTTCCGCACATGACATAACCGCCATCGGCAGTTGCTTTAAAATCAGTAGGTATTTGTGAAGTAAACCCTGTGGTATAATAATTAGTTACCGTGTGTGTCCAAAGCGAATCAAGATTGCTGTCTAATTTTATGATGGTGTCGCCTGCTGTTCGCAAATAAGCTAATCCATTGTCTGTTTTATTTACATCAGCAAAAGCCGGTTTTATATTTACATAATTTTTGTCAATGAGATGATTATAGGACGCATCACTTTTAAATACATTTATTCGGTTGTTACTATTTGGCAGTATTGTTCTTGTTATTATCGGATTGGATTGTAAGTCTAAATTTAAATTTGAAAAAAAATAGCTAAAAGTATCCACCGTATTAGTATTGATTAAATTACCTGAAAATCTAACGTATGTAAATACATATATGGATACAGACCTCCCAACACAGAGAATGTATTGTTATTTAAGTCTATAATTTTAGTGTAATAGTTAGGGTGTGTTGATGATAAAGTATCAAAAAATACGTGTTCCCATAATTTATTGCCTAATAAATCAGTATATAAAACCACACCATTATGAAAATTAGCGATTGGATAACATACATATCTACTCACAACTATGTAACCCACGCCACTAATTTCTATTAAATACTCTGGAAAATACACTGAAGAATCATTTAGGGCATATTTTTTTACCCATATCGTATCACCATTGGCATCGCACTTAATGAGTGATATTCTGTTAAACTGTGCATTTACAAAATCGGTAGCAGCGAGGCAGGCGTAGCCTCCATCGCTAGTGGCAATCATTTTGGCAGGCACTCCCCTCAATGGCAATTTTTTTATAAAGGATGTTTGAGCGTTTATTTTCGTAACAAACAAAATCATCAAGAGTAGAAGTAAATATTTTTTCATATTAAGCAATCCTTCTCTACTCCAAAAGTATAATATTTTTTCAAAAAAAAATCACCATTGCGCTATATTATTTTTATACACCCTCTGTCGCACTTCTGCCTTATAAACAAAACCAATACGTACCGGATTTTCGTGAATGTAATTTAGTCTTTGCTCCTGCATCATAGCACCCTCTGGCGCACCCCGATAACTATCGGGATCAGACTTGTGCCGTACTGTCATTAAAAATTGCACATTTGTAACCATGAGTTCCAAGTATAAGTTTCACAATCCTGATGCGATATACTTCGTTACCTTTTCAATTATATACTGGATTGATGTTTTTACAAGAAACCTCTATAAAGATATTTTAATTGACAGCATAAAGCATTGTCAAAAAGAAAAAGGCTTGGTAGTTCATGGTTGGGTTATTATGACCAATCATGTACACATGATAATTTCTAAAAACAGAACTTGGGTATTGCCTGATAAAATGCGCGACCTTAAAAAGTTTACAGCTTATAAAATTACAGGTGCTATTATGGAAAACTCACAGGAAAGCAGGCGCGAATGGATGTTTAATCTTTTTAAACGTGCAGGCGAAAGGAACGCCAATAATACAAACTGGCAATTTTGGCAACAGGATAATCATCCCATTGAATTAAGTGATGTAAAAATGCAAGAGCAAAAATTAAATTACATACACGAAAATCCAGTGCGGGCAGCATTGGTTTATAATCCTGAAGACTATGTTTATAGCAGTGCATCGGATTATTGTGGCAGTAAAGGGCTTATTGACTTGGTGCTGCTTGATTGATAGTACGGCACAAGTCCGAAGACTTGCGCCAGAGGGTCTGCTTAAATCATTAGATACGCAGTTGTTTTTACTGCTGAATTCATGGAACTGTCCGGCCATGGATACTTTTTTTTATTATGCAACAAACAGGTTTGTCTGGATACCGCTTTATGTACTTTTGTTTGTGTTGGTGATAAAAAGATGCAAAGCCAACTCCTGGAAAATGTTGCTGATGATTATAGTTCTCATTGTATGTAGCGATCAGGTTTCTGTATTAATTAAAGACAATGTGAAGCGTTACAGGCCATGCCATAACCTTGACATTCAGGAAAAAGTACATAAGGTAAATAACAAGTGTGGTGGCAAATATGGTTTTGTTTCATCGCATGCTACCAATACCATGGCACTTTGTGTTTTTTTGGTATTGTCTGTTTTCAGGAAAGAGCGTTTGATTGTTGGCATACTGACATTTTATGTATTACTTGTTTCGTACAGCAGAATATATTTGGGAGTCCATTACCCCGGAGATATTATTGGAGGATGGATATTGGGCTTGCTGATTGCAGTGATACTTTTTTACATTTTGAAGAGAAGTATTCATGAACTGACAGCAATAAAATTAGCTACAGATAGAGAAGATCGTTTTTAGTTATTAAGGCATTGTGTGTGAACTGAAAGATTCTTTTTCATTCTTACTTCAACAACACTTTGCTATTATATACCCTGATATCTTTTTTGTCCACACAAAGATGGGAACTCCATTTTAGAATTCCAAGAAAAAATCGGACTCACTTAAAGCGCACTTATCAAAAAAAATAGCTTGAACAACTGATTACCTAAAAATTAAACTTCATATCTTCTAAAGAAGTATTTTTGTGTGAAACTTTATATTGGAAGGCAGTTCTTAAATAAATTAAATTGTGATTTATTAAATGCAATTTTCAAAAGCCGAAAGATGGTATTTACGACATGAACATTAAAGCAATTTTTTCAATCGGAGTGGGATGTTCTATCGGTGGTGTGTTGCGCTATTTACTTTCACTATGTGTTCAATCCAAGACAGTTTCAGAGTTCCCTGTAGGGACATTGCTTATCAATATTATTGGTTGCTTTTTAATTGGTGTTGTATATAGCTTTGCCGAGCAAAGTAAAATGACGGTAGCGTGGCGTTTATTTATTGCAACAGGAATTCTTGGCGGGTTTACAACTTTTTCGGCTTTTTCAATGGAATCGTTTTTGATGTTGCGTCATGGCTATTATGGAATGATGGCTGTATATGTTTTTCTCAGTGTGGTGATTGGTATTTGTGCTACGATATGCGGTTTTTTATTGGTAAGAGCAATCCAATAACAATTTATATAGTAACTGAATTTCAAAATTAGTTGCACATAAAAGAGTGTAATCAACTATCTGTAAGGTTATATTATTACAACTGATTTCTATTTTGCAAAAGCCTGCCAACAGGCAACTATCAGGGTATATAAGCCAATTCCAAGTAATGCCATGCCTGTAATCCTATTTAGCCAGGTGAGTAATTTTATTGTCAAAATAGATTTTAATTTATGTGCAATGTATGCTTTAAAAAGATCGAATGAGAATAGCGTGATTAATATAGAGCCATAAAATAACAAAAGGTGATGAATAGTATAGTGCTCTTTGACAGAAACTGTTCCCGAAACACCAATCCAGAAAAATAATACTGATGGGTTCATGGAGTTAATCATAAACCCCTTTAATATATAAAGACTCTTACTATCTGTTTTTTCGTTTACTGTTATAGCTTCGGCTGGAATGCTATTTCTTTTAAGTATTAAAGCTATGCCAAAGCCAATGAGTAAAATTCCTGAAATGATTCCTGCAATAAATCTGTGATTGTTGAGGAGCAAAATAAAATTACTGCCAAAGTAGGCAATGAAAATAAAGAGTGTGTCACTGATAAGTACACCCATTGCTACTCTGCTTGCATAGCTAAAACCTTTACGTAAACTGATGTTTATGATAAGAAAAAAAACCGGACCGGCAAGAATTGCCAAAAAGCAACCTAACAGAAATCCACTTATTACAGGCTCAATCAAAATTGTAGTTTATAAAAAATTAAACTTCCTGATTAATATTCTTATGTTGTGATGCAACAAATTTTTCCCAATCCTCAAAAACTTTATTTTTCATTACTCTGGGGAATTTGTTTTGTGCACCTATTTTGCCTTGTAGTTCCATCCATTTATAAAACCATGATGTTGGAATAATTTCAACAAAAATTTCTTTCAATGCACTTCTTCTCTCAACCCTATAATCGTCATTAAGTATTTTCAATTTTTCGTCAATAAGTTTTTTCAGATTTTCTGAGTCATTATAGGTGTCACAGCCAACGTACCATTTGTGTGCAAACAATGAGTGATAGGGGATACCTGCAACTGCAAATTCAGGGATATCAATATTTAATTCATCAGAAACAAGTTCAATGGCTCTGTTCATGTTGTCAACGGAGAGGTGCTCACCACATAAACTCAGATAGTGTTTTGTTCTGCCTATAATCTGAATTTCACATTTTTCAATATTGGTAAATGTAATAACATCACCAATCAAATATCGCCATGCACCGGAACATGTTGTCAAGAGTATTGCATAAGGCTCATTTGCCTTAACTTCATTTAATAATAAAGTTTTCGGTTTGTGTTTTAATTCGCCATCTGCATCAAAATTATCTTCGTTGAAAGGGATAAATTCATAAAATATTCCATTGTTTATGATAAGCCTCATCCCTCTTGTGTTTGGCTCATCCTGATAGGCAATAAATCCCTCAGAGGCTAAATAGGTTTCAATGTAATAAATTTGCTTCCCTAAGAGTTTGCTGAATCCTTTTTTATAAGGCTCGAATGACACGCCACCGTGAACATAAATTTCAAGGTTCGGCCAAAGCTCATGAATATTTTTAAGTTTGTAATGTTCAAGTATTTTTTCAATCAAAAGTTGAACCCATGCCGGAACACCTACTATGATGCCAATGTCCCAATCTTTTGCCTTATGTGTTATTTCATCCAGCTTTGCATGCCAGTCTTTTTCTCTGGATATTTTTCTTCCGGGTTTATAAAAGTGCTGAAACCAAAATGGAATCTGACTTGCTGTGATGCCACTAAGATCACCTTCAAAATAACTTCCTTGCTGATGTAAATGTGTACTACCGCCTAGCATTAATATTCCTTTTTCAAAAGTTGAAAAGGGTAGGTCGTATTTAGATAAAGAAAGTATCTGTTTTAAGCTGGCTTTTTGAATGGCTTTAGACATTTCTTTGGTTACAGGGATGTGCTTGCTTGACGAACCGGAAGTTCCGGAACTTAAAGCAAAATAACGGACTTTGCCGGGCCAACAAACATTTTCCTGATCATGTAAACTTTTATTCCACCAATTTGAAAAAATAGAATTATAATCATGAACAGGAACTACTGCCCGGAATTTGGTTACAAAATTTTTATTCCCAAGCATTCCTTGAAAGTTGTATGCTTCACCAAACATGGTAAATTGGGCTTTCCTGATTAATTTTTTCAGTACACGCTTCTGCGAAATAAAAGGAGAAAAGGGTGCAATTTCGATTTTCCCTCGGAGATCAATACTTGCCTTAATTATTCTGCCAATCAAAGTCATGCTAAAATGTTTGCAAGGCTAAAAATAGGAAATACTTTGAAATGCAATAAAAAAACCCATGAATTGACATGGGTTTTTATAAAATTATAATTATTCTTTAGTTGACTAAAAACTTTCTGCCTTGGGTAACCTGATTGTCATTTATAATCTGGAAATAATATAAACCTTTAGCAAGATTAATAGGAAGGCGAACTGAATTGATGCCAGTTGTAAGAGAAACTTCTTCTTTAAAAACCAAAATTCCTTTTAAGTCGAATAGTGTTATTTCTGCTTTTACATTATCAGGACTTGAAATAATAGAGTTAACTACTTCTTCGACCTGATTTACTGACAATAATTTAAACATATCATTTTGACATGATGGCGCATAGATTGTTTTCAGTTCATGCATGGTTCCATTAAAATCAAACTGTTTAAGCTTATAATATTCAGCAATGCCATCTTCTGCTGAAACTGTATAAGTCTTAGTGTCATTGATTGTTCCGCTGCCTTGTATTTTTCGAAAAAAAGTAAACTCATTGCCATTAGAACTTTTCTCAATGGTGAAAAAATCATTGTTTAGTTCTGATGCAGTAGTCCATTTAATTTGATGACGATTGTTTATGCAATTAGCATCAAATGAAAGTAATTCTACAGGAAGTGGCGTGTTTTCATTTACTAATACCCACCAGTCATTGGCTGTGGATAAACCGGTTACGGTAACACTGCGAACAGCACCTACAGCGTTATAAGACTGTGCTCCCTGAAATGGATTGTCCCAAAAACCTCCGGCATAATTATAATGTTGTGCTTTGTAAGTTCCGGCAAGTGCAGGAAATTCAGCAACAGGAGCAGAGAATACAGCATTGAATGTGGTGCTGCTTCCAGATTGGTTAATTTTCCAAAAGCGATCTACACAATCAGCGCTATTGTCGGCACCGGTAGCTGCTGAGTTTACATGTCCAACGCCAGGAGGAAAAGGAAGGTTGGCAGGATTTGTTTCAAATGTAGATGTTGACACAAAACCTGCATTTCCACCAGTTGATGTAACAGTTAATGGAATATAAGTAGTAGAATTAATTCCAAATGGAATAGTGTGTGGAGTGTTGTCAGCTCCAAACATCCATTTTACAATACTTGCACCATCATAAGTTTCGGCTCTTATATACCCATTCGTTCTGGAGATGGAAGTGTTCGGACTATTTTCTATTATTATTGTACGACCTCCAACTGTAGGATCATTGTCTTCATCCAAGCGCAATTCGCCATTAGTTAATTTTAATTGATTTCTAACATTTACGGTGCCATTGTTTGTAGGGTAAACATATTCAGTATTTGGAGTACCACCAAAGTTAATTTCAAGAATACCATATTTCTGGTTGCCGCCAACAGCATTACCCATTCCAATTCCTGTAACAATCTGATTGTCGTCACCGAAATATTCTACTGTGCCACTTGCAGAGAGTATAAATCCCATGTTGCCACTTGAATTGATTGCGGCAGAACTAAAGCCAGAATAGAACCCATTAGTATGTTGAATGCGTATTCTCGATCCGCTGGCACCTTGTACTGTACTTTTTAGGAAATTTCCGGTAGTATAAACAGAGCTATTATTTCTTAAAGTGAAAGTAGCACCAGATGACACATAAAGCATTGGTAAATTTTGTCCGGCAAATTCTTCAACATACGATGCAAGCTGAACATCACCTGAAATCACTTCCAATGTTGTTCCACTCAATATCGTTATAACAGAGTGGTCAATTGTATGACCATTTAGACGGGTAAATAATGTAGTGCCTGTACGTGCAAAGTCAAGGGCACCGCGAGCAGCAATTGTACCTGCACCGTTTCGTTTAATTGTTCCGGACGGGCCAAGTAATATATTAGGGCTTTTAATGGTTAAGCTCTGAACAGTAGGATTCAAAGTGTTGTTAACAAAATTGATTGTACCCCCGGAGTGTACAAAATCACCGGTGTTATCATCATCACTGTTAATAGTAACTGTTGTTGTTATAGGTGGAACCGTTGCATTGTTTGTATAGAAAAAATTGCCATTTGACATACTAAATCCTCCTAAAACATTTATGATGATTGGAGAATAAGCTGAATTGCTTTTCAAACTTAAAGTACCACCTGAAATAATCAAGTCGCCATTAATTGTTCCAGTCAAGTCGCCCCTGCCGGCAGAAAAATTGTTTATTCCATTATTGCAAGTTAAATTTCCTGCAATAGTTATACTCACATTGTGTGTAGTAGTGACTACTGCACTTGGATAGTTATTAAAACTATTGTTTCCATTATTAAAAATAAGATTGCTATCTAATGTGATAACCTCATTACCTTGTGTAACACTTGAATAAAATGTTCCATTTGCTCCGTCAAAAGACATTACCCCAGAAACAGTTAGTTTTAAAGGTGCAGTGTTGCTATAAACAGGATGTAAATAAGGAATGAAACTAACTAAGTTGGAAACAGCTGAATAATTAACAGTAAAATCTCCATTTACGGTGCAGATTACACTATCGTTGGCTGCATTGTATTGTATGTAATTACCTCCGGTGAAATTAAATGCACCTAAAGTAAAAATACTTTTACCGGCAGTAAAAATATTCGGTGCATGGGTGCCTTTAAAGAATCCTCCTGACTGATTTAAGGTTCCATCAACAGAAAATGTATTGCGCCCTGTTCCGTCCTGAATACCATAAAATGCACCGGCATTCAGATTAAAGTTGCCTCCAACATGAAACTCAAGATTTCCATTGTTAAGGTAGGTCCCACAAACTCCCTGATTGGTTGCAGTACCTGAATTCATCAGATTGAAATCACCAAATATATGAATATAGGTATTGCCGGCTCCCGAATTGCCTCTAAAAAAATTACTTGGATTTGTAGAATTAAACACAAAACTTCTGGTAACAGAAATTGAATCTATTGCATTAGAACTTGCATTGGCCTGTACATTCATGGAGCCGCCATTTAGCATCAAATTTGAATTAATGCCAACATTTACTATTCCAATGCTGTTTGATACAACAAAATTTACTGTCGAAGCTGAGGAGGTTAAGTCATGGCCAACAATTAACATTGTCCTTGCAACGTTTCCGGGTGAAAGCATAATGGTTGTATTAGTCACACCCGAAAGATTAAAATCGTTTAATACATTTATAGTTGCATAGGATGTTGGTAAAGGGAAAAGTGGAGCGTTTGAGGCATCTAATGCATCATTTCCACCCAAAAAGACATTTTTAAGTCCGGCAGAAATATTTAAATCGCCTGTGGTATAATTTAAGAATCCGTTTCCGGAATCAACAAATCGAACATAATTAGGGTTCCCTGCTATTTTTGTGTTGCCTCCAACAGTTAAAGTCAATGGTGCATTAACTTGCTTGCAAAAATCAAACTTATTACCCGAACCTTGAATAAATAAGTCTCCCATAATGTTAGCTATGACACTGGCACTTCTGATTGGGAATGTTGAATCAAAAACGGCTATAAAATCATGTCTCGTTATAAAATGACCATTTACTGTCAGATTTAATATGCCTAAAGACATGTTCATAATGATGGTAGGTTGTGTTGCTAAAGTACTACTATCTGTAAAGTTACCCATTGTTAATGTTAGGTTTCTGTTATTACCTTCCTGAAAAATTATAGCAGAATTACCTCTGAGAGTAACATCGTTTAAAGTTAATGTAGTTGTGGCACCGCTACCATCATCCATCCTTAGAACACCATCTGTTACTAAGAGACTACCTTTTATTCTGTTGGGTGAAAACTGTCCTTTTTGCTCCCAGGTTGCACCCGAAACGGAAGTAACTAAATTTCCTATATCACTAGTAATACGTGTAGGGCCTATTAATGGCAATGCTGTACTTGCCCATTTGCGAATTATCAGCGTACTTGAAGGACTAAAACTTTCAACTCCATTTTCAAACACTTTTTCGTCAACTGCAATATTAATTCTTGGGTTATGATCATAAACTGCTCCGTTACCTAAAACAAAATTTCCTGGTACAGTCATATCTATTCTTCCATTATTAATTAACGTGCCACTTACAACCAAATTACCTGCAAAAACCAACTGGGCAACAGCGTTGTTAGCAATAGTTAAAGTACCACCGGCATTAATAGTTACAGAACCTAAAATATCGGTATTAATCCCAATAATTGTTACTGTGGTTCCTGTATTAATAACAACTGTATCGCCTGCTGTTGGATATAATCCAGGTTGATTCCATATCAATGTATTAAAATTTCCGGAGGCCACAGATTGAAAGATCAATGCTTCAGAACGATAAGAACTGAAAACAAAGAGCACGGTGACCATAAAAAAGGGAATGATTTTTTGGAAATCTTTCATGTTTTTATTGATTTAATAGTTTTGGAAGACATTTGTTAAGATGTCCTGTAAGTTTAATCGGTAAATTTACTAAAAGGTTAAGAGTAAAAGCAATTTTCTTACCAATTTTTTTAATAACTTATGCTATAACCAGGAAATTGATAATTTGTGCCTATACCATAAATTTAAACCGGTAAGTATAGAATAATTATTAATTGATTTAAAACTTTAATCATATAAATGTATATTATTGATAATCATTATATTATTAAAAGTTTAGTTTAATTTAACATGCAAGTTAGCGTTAAATAAACTTTAGTCTTTTTATGAAATATTGGCAATCAGAGAAAGCAGAAAAAAATTAACAAAATATAAAATATATTGTATTTGTTATTTAAAATCACCTATTTACCGACAAAATCTTTCAGATAGAAAGGTTCAAAATAGGCTAGGTCTTCAAAAGTTTGTTGCGTAAATTTTTTAAAAGCAAGCGTTATTAAACCCGTTGCAGACATTTTGAAATCATCTAAAATGGTGCAATTTGAATTTGTTTTTATTGATTCCGGAAGTTTTTCTGCACCATTTCCAAAAAAACAGATCTTGTTTTTTAATAGATAGTCATGTTGAAAATGGTCGTTGATGATTACGGCATTTTCCTTTTCGATATAATCAAGTTGAGGCGTAAAAAGTGCTGTAAAGACTTCCATTCTGCGTGCATCTATCATTGGGCATAATAACAACTGACCGTGACATTTTTTGAGTGCATTGTTTGCCATTGACTGTAAGGTAGGTACAGAAATTAACGGCACTTTTAGAGCAAAACAAAACCCTTTAGCAGTTGCTACGCCAATGCGTAATCCGGTGTAAGATCCGGGTCCGCAACTGATAACAACAGCATCAATATTTTTATAGGTTAATTGGTTTTGTTTTAACAATTCATCAATGAAAACAGCAAGTAAAGATGCATGTGATTTGCTATTGTGTGTTTCTTTGCAATCAATGATTGTTTCATTGTCAGAAATACAAACGGAACAAGTGTCAGTAGAAGTTTCTAAATGGAGTAGAAGAGCCACAAAAATTATTTTTGTTCTTCTTTAAAAAGCTGATTTTGTGGAACAACTTTAATCTTATCACCATCAACTAATTTTTTTGATACAGCTTGATATGGGTCGGTGATTATTTCGTCACCAACTTTTACTCCTTCAACAATTTCAATAAAATTATTGTCCTGAATACCTGTTTTAACAACATGCATTTTTGCAATTCCATTATCATTGACAAAGACAATTTCTTTAACAGGTGTTTCATCCGGGTTGTTTGTTGCTACTACCTTAACATCCGGAGTATCATCTGATTTCCTGATAATAGCTTTATCAGATACTCTGATTGTAGTATCACGTGTTGTAACTGCCTTAATCGGTACTGAAACAACATTACTAACTTTTTTAGTTTGTATTTCAACTGTTGCTGACATTCCAGGTCTGAACGGAGAATATTCCGGATGGTCAGATGGAATCAAGTCGGCATAAGATTCGCGTAAAATTCTGATTTTAACTGCAAAGTTTGTGACCTGCTCAGTTGAAGTAAGGGACTCATTTGGTGAATTGGCAATTTCCGTTACAATGCCTTTGAATTTTCGCGGGCTGTAAGCGTCAATTTCAACTAATGTTGTATCATTTAGGTGTATTCTTATAATATCGTTTTCTCCAACATCGGCTTTTACTTCCATTTCCTGTAAGTTAGAAATTCTAAGAATTTCTGTACCATCTGTAAAACTTGTTCCGGCAATACGTTCACCTTTTTTCTTGCTGATTTTAGAAATGGTACCGTTTACAGGTGCAAAAATTTCAGTCTTATTTAAATTTTCCTTGGCTTCACGCACCGTTGCATTTCCACTGTTGATGTTATATTGAGCTCCTGACACACCTTGTTTGGATGCATCTACCTCAGCTTTTGCAACTTCATAGGCAGACTTTATGGCTTCAAAATCAGAAGCACTGATTACCTTTTCTTCAAACAGTTTTTTGTTTCTCGTATAGGCAATTTCAGCTTTTACCAACTGACTTTCGGCTTGTGAAAGTCGCGACTTACTGCTTTCATAATTTGCTTTAGTGGTATTTAGTCCGGCTACAGCTCTGTCTAATGATGATATGTAGATTTCAGGATTGATTTTACATAGTAACTGACCTTTCTTTACTACATCACCTTCTTTAACAAGCATCTCAACAATTTCACCTGAAACATCAGAGCTGATTTTTACTTCTACCTCTGGTTGTACTTTTCCACTGGCAGATACAGACTCTGTGATTGTTTGCAGTGAGGCTTTTTCGGTACTAACATTGGTGATATTTTCTTCACCTAACCAACCAGCTTTTTTAGCTATTACCAAAGCTATAATAACGACTCCGGCAATGATGATGATATTTCTTAATGTTTTATTTTTCTTACTCATATAATTTGCTTAGAATGTCAGTGGTTTTCCCAGATAATAATCAAGCACTTTTATTTTTAGAATCAAATCGAATTTTGATTGAATTAAATCTGATTGTGATTTGGTATAATTATTTCTGGCATTTACGTAGTCAATAGAATTTAAGAGACCGGCATTGTACTTTTTTTCTGTATATAAAAATGCCTTTTCCTGTGCTGCTACACTTTTGTTTGCTGCAGCATATTTGTTGAGTGCAGCTATTGCATCTGCATGAGCCTGCTGAACGTTTTTAAACACAGTGTTTTTTGTTTGTAATGTATTGAGGCGTGCATTTTCAAAACTTAATTTTGATCTTTTAATATTGCTGTTAATTGCCCATCCGTTGAATAAAGAGATGGATAAGTTGAAACCAATGGCTTTCCCGAAATTATTATTCAGCTGATCTTTTAAAGGGGTATCAATATATTTATAATTGAAAACAGGTTGGAGTACTTGCTCTCCCGATGAGGTAACAGCACCTGAAGGAACATAGCCAGTGAAAACCGGACTACCATCCAATGATGTTGCCTGATTGGAATAATTGGTAGATAAAGAGCCAAATGCAGATAGCTTTGGATAGCGTGCAGCACGGGCAATGCCTAAAGATTCCTTGGCACTTTTAAGCCTAAGTTCAGAGGCTTTTACCTCCGGCAGATTTTTTAAAGCTTCATTGTAAACTGATTCTGATGATAATGAAAGAGATTCTTGCGATGGGATTTCCAATGCAGGAGTTTCAATTACAATATCATTCGCTCCTTCAAGTTGCATTAATTGAATGAGTGTGAGTTTTGATGAGGTGAGCAGATTTTCTGCTGACGCTTTATTGAATTCTTCTGTGGCAAGAAGTGCATCTGCATCAAGCAAGGAGCCTTCGGCTAACAAATCATTATCAACTAAAATTTTTGCCCTGTTGCGTTCTTTTGTAACCGCCTCTATTCTGTCGTTGGTTGCTTTTAATTGTTCATTGCTATAAAGTATCTGCAAGTAGGCTGCTGCAACTGACAGTGCAATGTCGTTCTGCACCTTACGTACATCTAATTTACTGGCATCAAAATCTATGGAGCTTTTACGCAGATTATGTTGCAATTCCAGTCCCTGAAAAATTGGAAGATTTCCATTTAACGATGCACCACCTGACTGAAATGTTTGGTCAACATATTGATAGCTGGTAGGGTCAAGGCTTCTGCCGTAGTTGTAATTTAAAGATGAACTGGCATTGATACTCGGAAAAAGACTGCCAACACTTTGCTGATAGGTTGCAGCCGCAATTTTTGAGGCAATGATTGACTGCTGAACACTAATATTATTGTTCAGTGCATAGTCAATACAGTCTTTAAGCGACCAGATTTTCTGGGCATTAACTTCACTGAAAAAAAATATGAATAAAAAAATAATTTTAATATGTTTCATGTTATACCGGTAACTGCGTTGCGAAATTAAGAATTGTTTAATTGAACGAGCTTCAAAGTGGAATTAATTGATAGAATTTTATCCTCATTAACAAACTTTAACAGTTAAGAATTTTGCTAGATTGTTTAACGGAAGGATTATTGTTCAGATACGTTTTTTATATCCTGAAAACGGTTAAACTTTATTATTTTCGCACACTATTTTATAAATCATGTTCGAGAATTTAAGTGATAAGTTAGAAAAGGCGTTCAAAAACCTCAAAGGTCAGGGAAAGATAACGGAGATTAACGTTGCCGAAACTTTAAAAGAGGTTAGAAGGGCATTGTTAGATGCTGACGTAAATTATAAAGTAGCAAAACAGTTTACCGATACCATTAAAGAAAAAGCGTTAGGACAGAATGTATTAACGGCAGTATCTCCCGGTCAGTTGCTGGTTAAAATTGCTCATGATGAACTGGCGACATTAATGGGTGGACAGATGACGGATATACATCTGAAAGGAAATCCATCTGTTATTCTCATGTCGGGGTTGCAGGGCTCGGGTAAGACTACTCTGTCCGGCAAACTTGCGAATTTTTTAAAGACTAAAAAAGGAAAAAATCCTTTGTTGGTGGCATGCGATGTTTACAGACCGGCAGCCATAGATCAGTTGAAAGTTTTAGGTGAACAGATTGGTGTAGAAGTTTATTCTGAAGTAGAGAATAAAAACCCTGTAGAAATTGCACGTCATGCAATAAAGCAAGCAAAACAGAATGGAAACAATGTAGTTGTTGTTGATACTGCAGGTCGTTTAGCTATAGACGAGCAGATGATGAATGAGATTGCTGCATTGAAAAGTGCAATCGAACCTGATGAGATTTTGTTTGTGGTTGACAGTATGACCGGCCAGGATGCAGTGAATACGGCAAAAGCGTTTAATGACAGATTGAATTTTGACGGAGTGGTTTTAACGAAGCTTGATGGTGATACAAGAGGTGGTGCTGCATTGTCTATTCGTTCTGTTGTAAACAAGCCAATAAAGTTTGTGGGTACCGGTGAGAAGATGGATGCATTGGATGTTTTCCATCCGGAACGTATGGCCGACCGTATTTTAGGTATGGGCGACATTGTGACGTTGGTAGAGAAAGCACAGGAGCAATTTGATGAAAAACAAGCTGCCGAGCTACAAAAGAAGTTTGCCAAGAATCAGTTTAATTTTAATGATTTCCTTTCGCAATTGCAGCAGATTAAAAAAATGGGAAACATTAAAGACCTAGTTTCGATGATACCCGGAGTTGGTAAAGCGGTTAAAGACATGGACATTGATAACAATGCTTTTAAAAGTATAGAAGCAATTATTCAGTCAATGACACCGGCAGAACGAGCCAATCCGGATTTGATTAATGGAAATAGAAAAAAAAGAATTGCAGCCGGTAGCGGAACAGGTATTCCGGAAGTAAATAAATTGATTAAGCAGTTTGAAGATATGCGTAAGATGATGAAAATGATGACGACCGGCAATATGAAAAATATGATGCGCAATATGCCCGGAATGAGAAGATGATTTATCGTATAAGGACAAAATTTTTGGCGCATGACAATAATTGATGGTAAGCAAACAGCAGAAGATTATAAAGCTCTTCTTAAGCAGGAAGTAAATGTGCTTGTTGCAACAGGTAAACGTCCTCCGGGCTTAGCTATATTACTCATAGGTAATAATGGAGCAAGCGAAACTTATGTTGCTAATAAATTAAAGACTTGTCATGATGTTGGATTTAATGCATCGCTTTTTCGTTTTGAAAATACGGTGAGTGAAAGCGAAATATTGAACTGTATAAATGAACTCAATTTTAATTCAAGCATTGATGGTGTTATTGTGCAATCACCGTTTCCAAATCATATTTCACCACAGAAAATAAATGAAGCTATTCATCCTGCAAAAGATGTTGATGGATTTCATCCGATGAATGCAGGGAGGCTACAACAGAACAAGCCATGTTACATTGCAGCCACACCCAAAGGCATTATGCAGTTGATTGAAAAATATAAAATTGAAACACAGGGAAAGCATTGTGTTGTAGTTGGACGCAGCAATATAGTTGGAATGCCAATGAGCATTTTGTTGAGTCGTAACAGTAAGCCCGGTAATTGTACCGTAACAATTTGTCATAGTAAGACAGTAGATCTTGCATCATACACAAAACGTGCTGATATATTAATTGCAGCTATTGGTTCACCCGAACTGATAACAGCAGCTATGGTGAAAGAAGGTGCCGTAGTGATTGATGTAGGCATTACGCGTGTGGCTGACCAAGCAACAAAAAGTGGATACAAGCTGAAAGGTGATATAAAGTATGATGAAGTGGCTAATAAGTGTAGTTTTATCACACCGGTTCCGGGAGGAGTTGGTCCGATGACAATAATTGGATTGTTACAGAACACCTTACTTGCGGCAAAAAATGCCATCTATAATTAATCTGTTTTGAAATGATTTTTGAAAAGGAATTAGCGAGCATAACAAATGAAGCATTAAAAGCNNGTTTGATGGAGATTATACTATTGTTGTTTTTCCTTTTGTTCGTCAGTCAAAAAAATCACCTGAAGAAACAGGAAGATTAATTGGAGAGTATTTAATCAAACATGCATCTTTTATCAGTAATTACAATGTCATAAAAGGATTTTTAAATATTTCTATAAGTGATGAGCAGTGGCTGAAAAAAGTTGCAGCTGCATTTGCAAATCCTGATTATGGTTTTTCCAAGCCGGATAAGTCTAAGCCCGTAATTGTTGAGTATGCTTCGCCAAATACAAACAAGCCTATACATCTTGGACATTTGCGCAATATTCTTTTAGGTTATTCGGTTTCATTGCTTCTTAAAGCAACAGGACGAAATATAAAACGAGTGAGTATCATCAACGACAGAGGTGTGCACATTTGTAAATCAATGCTGGCATGGAAAAAGTTTGGCAATGGTGAAACACCGCAATCCTCCGGATTGAAAGGAGATCATTTGGTTGGGAAATATTATGTGGAGTTTGATAAGCACTATAAACAGCAGGTTTCAGAGTTGATTGCTGCAGGTATTGAGAAAGATAAAGCCGAAAAGAGTGCACCCTTAATGCAAGAAGTCAGACAGATGCTGATAGAATGGGAGCTTGGCAATGAAGAAGTGAGGGCATTATGGAAAATGATGAATAGCTGGGTTTATGAAGGGTTTGATGTCACCTATAACAGATTAGGAGTAGATTTTGACAAGACCTATTATGAGTCAGAAACGTATTTGCTAGGTAAGAAAATAGTTGAAGAGGGGTTGTCGAAAGGGGTGTTTTATAAAAAAGCTGACAACAGTGTTTGGGTTAATTTAACAAGCGATGGCTTGGACGAAAAGATAGTACAGCGTTCTGATGGAACTTCAGTTTATATTACACAGGATTTAGGCACTGCATTGTTGCGTCACGATGAGTTTGATTTTGACTCTAAAATTTATCTTGTTGGCAATGAGCAGGACTATCATTTTAAAGTATTGTTTTTAATACTGAAAAAATTAGGGTATGAATGGGCTAATAAGCTTTATCATTTGAGTTATGCAATGGTTGATTTGCCGAGTGGTAAAATGAAATCGCGTGAAGGAACTGTTGTTGATGCAGATGATTTGATGGATGAAGTAACTGCTGCTGCCGCTGAAGAAACAAGTAAGTTAGGCAAGATTGAAGAGTTTAGCAGCGATGAATTAAAACAACTCTATGAAACGCTTGGCTTTGGAGCACTTAAATATTTTATTTTAAAAGTTGATCCTGAAAAGAGAATGTTGTTTAATCCTGCTGAAAGTGTAGAGATACATGGAAACACAGGCCCTTATATTCAGTATGTGCATGCAAGAATTTGTTCTGTTTTGAAACGGGCTTCTCAGATGGCACAACTGAATGATTATAGAAATATGGCATTGGAGTCAGTTGTTAGCATGAATGATAAAGAGCGAGAACTTGCAATTAATATTCTTCGTTTTAAAGAAACAGTTGAAACTGCAGCAGAAAAATTATCTCCGGCTATTGTTGCTAACTATGTTTATGAATTAGCAAAAAGCTTTAATCAGTTCTATCACGATAATTCAATTATATCTGAGGGCGAATTGGAAACAAGCCGATTCAGATTGTGCTTGGCCGAAGCCTGTGCATTGACAATTAAAAAATCATTGAACTTACTTGGTATTAAAGCTCCTGAACGAATGTAAAGGAATGCTTATCTGATTAAATTGCTTTTTTCAACTTAGCAACAGCATCTAATACAAATTGTACTTGTTCATCGCGGCTCATATAGGTGTTGTCAAGAATGATGGCATCATCAGGCTTTCTTAACGGGCTTTCTTCCCTGTGTGTGTCTTCATAGTCACGTAATTCAATATTTTTTCTGATTTCGTCAGGTGTTACCTTTATTCCCTTCTCGATGAGTTCATGATACCTTCTGTAAACACGTACTTCGGGTGATGCAGTCATAAAAATTTTCAAGTCGGCATTCGGAAAAACAGTAGTTCCAATGTCACGGCCATCCATCACCAAGTGTCCCATGGTTGCCATTTGCTGTTGCATGACAACTAATTTTTTTCGTACCGATTTTATTGCACTCACATAACTGACATTGTCTGAAACGTCCATCTGTCTGATTTCTACTTCAATGTTTTTGCCATTCAGATATATTTCTGATTGTCCGGTTTGCTCATTTCTGATAAATTGAATATGTATGTTTTCAAGAATAGAGGTGTACTCAGTTACAACATCATCAGCAGTTTTGCTGAATGGAATATTGTTTTGGAGAAAATAATAAGTCACTGCGCGGTACATGGCACCCGAATCAATATAATTCAATTTAAGCCGCTTTGCTATGGCTTTTGCAACCGTACTTTTCCCGCAGGATGAATAACCATCAATAGCAATTATCATAAAACTTATCCGGAAAACTTTTCAAAAATAATGAAAAGCAATAAGAACAACAGTGAAACTTAACTTTATTTCAGCTTAACTTTCTGTTGCTTTTGGCTTACGCTTAAAATCGTTTAGATAAGTTGAAATAGAAAGACTGTTGGTTCCACCTGCAAGATGGTAAAGGCTTCTGCCGTAGCTGAGATGGAATTTAGAAATCTTTAAGCCAAGTCCGAAAGAAATACCAACCATTGCCGGTCTGCTTTCTACTTTCATCTCATTTCTTCTTTGGAAATTGTATGCCATTCGCAAATGAAAATTTTTGCTGATAAGAATCTCATTGCTGATTATCAGATGGCGCAATAATTTATTCCCAAAGGATACTTTTTCAGGTTCTTTTATTTCACCTGTCAAAGGATCGGTTTCCTGACTGTTGTTGTCAATATAGGAAAGATCCCATTTTTCAATATGACGATAAGTTAAAGTAAAACGAAAAGGTGCTTTGGCTAACTTTTGTGTAATGCCTGCTTCAATTTCTATTGGCAAAGGCTCGTTGTTTTTCTCTGTATATGACTTTAACTGACGGCCTGCATTCCTAACAACAAGAGCTGCACTTGTTAGTCTATTTGGACTGTAATAGTTGACACCAAGGTCGGCAGCAATTCCAAAAGCAGAGTAGGTGTCTATATGACTGTAAATAAATTTCAATGAAGCACCAACAAACAGCACACTGTCAATCCCAACAGGTCTTGACATAGATACGTTTAATGCATAATCGCCACCTGAAAAAGTTCCTAAGTCAGTTGCTGTTTCATCTGTGCGGTCAAATTTTCCATAGCTTACATATTGTATGCCTGCAGAAAGTGTTCCAATATTCTCAATGTGATGCGCATAGGCAGTGTAGCCATATTTTATTCCGGAGAAATATGGATTGTAGTTGAATGTAATTTGTTTATCCATATCAACATTTAATATGGCAGGATTGAAAAAAGAAGTGTTTAAATCATTATCACGAATGGAAATGAAATTTCCACCGAGTGCAGCATGACGTGCTGATGACGGCAGATCAAGAAAACGAAATATTGCACTTCCACCTGTCTGAGCTTTCAAACAAACAGGAAGCAACAGTGCTGCTAACAGCGTTAGTATTCTCATGGAATTTGGTTTATGCACTCTCAAACGCTAAATGCTAAAAAATATTTTTATCGAGTGAAATAAATAAATTAATAGAGCGGAAAATGATCCATCATGTCATTGACGGCAGTCTTTACTTCTTCAATTACAGCATCATTCGTATGATTCATAATTACAGTATCAATCAATTCAACTATACGAACCATTTCTGTTTCTGTCATTCCTCGTGATGTCATAGCAGGTGTTCCAACGCGCATTCCTGAAGTCACAAAAGGAGATTGTGTGTCAAATGGCACCATGTTTTTATTTACGGTGATATCTGCACGTACTAAAGCATTTTCGGCTTGTTTTCCTGTTATGTTTTTTGAGCGAAGATCAATCAACATTAAATGATTGTCTGTTCCACCTGAAATTACTTTATATCCTTTTTTAACAAAGGCATTAGCCATAGTTTTAGCATTTCGAATTACCTGCAAACAATATTCAAAATACTCATCGCTTAATGCTTCGCCAAATGCTACAGCTTTAGCTGCGATAACGTGTTCTAATGGTCCTCCTTGTGTGCCCGGAAAAACAGCACTGTCCATTAAGGCAGTCATCATTCGTGTTTCGCCTTTTGGAGTTTTCAGTCCCCATGGGTTTTCAAAATCTTTGCCCATCATAATTAAACCACCACGTGGACCACGTAAAGTCTTGTGTGTTGTGGTAGTGATAAAGTGACAGTGTGGTAAAGGGTCATTAAGCAATCCTCGTGCAATAAGTCCGGAGGGATGTGAAATATCAGCAAGCAACAATGCATTTATTTTATCTGCAATGGAACGCAGTGCAACATAATCCCAATCGCGCGAATAGGCAGAGGCTCCGCAGATAATTAATTTTGGTTTTTCTCTTAAAGCAGTTTCTTCAACTTTGTTATAATCAATTGTACCTGTATTTTCTTCAACGCCATAAAATGTAGGACGATAAAGTTTGCCTGAAAAATTTACAGGTGAACCATGTGTTAAGTGCCCACCATGCGAAAGGTTAAAACCAAGAATCGTATCACCCGGTTGCAGACAGGCAAGCATTACGGCTGCATTGGCTTGTGCACCGGAATGAGGCTGAACGTTTGCCCATGTTGCATTAAAAAGTGTTCTTGCTCTGTCAATAGCAATCTGTTCTATTTCATCAACAACTTCGCAGCCGCCATAATAGCGTTTGCCGGGAAGTCCTTCTGCATATTTGTTTGTCAGGCATGAGCCCATGGCATCCATCACCTGTTGGCTGACAAAATTTTCCGATGCTATCAATTCCAAACCGTGACGCTGGCGGGCAAGTTCTTCTTTTATCAGTTTAAAAACAGTTTTGTCTTTTTGCATATTTGTAGAGTATGTTTTCTATTATTTTTTATGATTATTTACGCATCAATGATTCAATGTCACTTACTTCAACCGGTATTGTTGCCATAAGGTCAACCGGGCCTTTATCGGTGATGAGGATATTATTTTCAATACGTATTCCTATGCTTTCTTCGGGAATATAAATTCCAGGCTCACAAGTAAACACCATTCCTGCCTGCATAGCCTGATATTTGTTTCCTACATCATGTACATCAAGTCCAAGGAAGTGAGATGTGCCATGCATAAAATATTTTTTATAGGCAGGCCACTCCGGATTTTGATTTTTAATGTCATCTTTGGTTATCAGTTTAAGATTCACCAATTCTTCCTCCATCATTTTACCTACTTCGGCATGATATTTTTCAATAAAGTTGCCTGAGACAAGAAGTTTGGTTGCTGCTTTCATCACTCTCAAAACAGCCTCATATACTTCTTTCTGTCTTGGCGTAAATTTTCCATTCACAGGAATGGTTCTTGTTAAATCTGCAGCATAGTTTGCATACTCGGCACCAAAATCCATCAGCACCAGATCGCCATCTTTACAAGGTTTGTTATTTTCGTTATAATGTAAAACACATGCAGAAGCGCCTGATGCAATTATAGGACTATATGCATGACCATTGCAACGATTACGTACAAACTCATGAATAATTTCTGCTTCAACTTCGTATTCCATGACACCCGGTTTCATAAATTTCAACACACGTCTTAATGCAGATTCTGTATGTTTAATAGCTTCGCTGATTAACTGAACTTCAATTTCATGCTTGCGTGAGCGCAATTTAGCCATTATCTGACCAAGTCGTTCAAAATTATGTGCAGGGAAACGGTTTTTCCATTCACGTGCAAAGCGCATATCACGATAAGGTACTTCAGTAGCATGACGATCATTTTCGTTTATGTTGACATAAACATTCTCTGCATGATGCATCAGCATGGGCACAACAGCGTTAAATTCTTCTGTCCAATAGATATGCTTTATACCAGAGGTGGCTTGTGCCTCTTCTTTAGTGTATTTATGCCCCTCCCAGATGGCAATGCGTTCATTGGTTTTTCTTACAAATAAAATCTCTTTGTATTGGGGCAATGGTGAGTCAGGAAATATGACTAAAATACTTTCTTCCTGATCAATACCGGTGAGATAAAACAAATCTGCATTCTGACGAAACGTAAAATTCTGATCGCCACTACGCGGCATCTCATCATTAGATTGAAAAATAGCAATTGATTTAGGTTTTAACTCTGCTGTAAACTTTTTCCTGTTGTCAACAAAAAGCTTGCTGTTGATGGAATTGTATTTAATATTCATAACTAACTTTACTTTTAACTGTTACAAATAACGTGAAATAATTTTTACGTGCTTTGTTTTTTTAAATGTTTTAATTGTGCCTGTCGCTAAATGACAGCGTAAGAAGTGTATTGAAGAGCAATATGTTAAGAATAGAAGTTTTTAAAAGTGTGACTGAAGTACCGTTACATGACTGGCAGACCATAAATGGTGAAAATGTCATTTTTACTTCATTCTCTTATTTGTCAGCATTGGAACAAAGCAAGCCTGCCGGTATGCAGTTTAGATACGTGATTGTTTACGATAATAAGATGCCTGTTGCTACCTTATGTTTTCAATTGCTTGATGTTGCCAATAAAGATTTGGATGGTGTACTGAATTTAAAAGATAAAGGATGGTTGTTGCAGAACCTGAATAAGACAATCAACAAACTGTTATTTAAATGTCAAACCGGGAAAGTAAATTTTTTAATTTGTTGCGGAAGTTTTTTTGTGAGTGGTGAATATGGTATCAATGTTATTAACAGAGATGTCTTGTCTGCCATAATTCAAATTCTGCCTGAAGTGAGATTGAAAATTGTAAGTACAATTAATAATGCATCAGTTTGCGGATGGATGGTGAAAGATTTTTATAACAACACCAGGATAGACCAACCCTTGCTGGAAGATGGCTTTTTTGAATTGCCAATGGACCCTGAAATGATTTTATTCATTCGGGAACAGTGGCAAACTCTTGAGGATTATTTGGCGGCTCTGACAACCAAATATCGGGTAAAGGCAAATAGTGTAATCAGAAAGATAGAAGATGTTGAGATTGTTGCACTAGATGTAAAAGATATTTTGAAATATGGAGATGATTTAATTCGACTTTATCTGAATATTCAAAATAAGGCAACAGTGCAGATGGCAAGAGTCAATATTTTATATTTTGAAAAGCTCTTAACCATCATGCCGGAAAAATTCTATGTTAAAGCTTTTATTAAAGAAAGTAAAATGATTGCCTTTTATTGTGGATTTCAACATGCAGGTCATCATGAAGCACATTTTATTGGAATAGATTACAGTTTGAATAAAACACTTTCTCTTTATCAGAATATATTATATCGTTTTATTGAAGAAGCCATCAAACAGCGTGCGTCAAATCTTTACTATGGACGGACTGCTATGGAGATAAAATCAACCACCGGTGCCAAAGCCTATCCATTACATGCATATTTTAATCTGAGTAATACAGTTTTGAATAAAATGGTGAAGCCCGTTGTTAAGCGATTTACACCGGAGAAATGGGTGCCCAGAAATCCTTTCAGGGAGTAGTTGCCTAAAAACCGTTTGCCGTTTTTATTTGAATTTTCACCCCAAAATTTAACATGTTAACATAAAACAGTGCCTTGCTGCATTGGTGGTGTGATAGCTTGCAAGCATCTTAATTGAACCACCAATGATTAGAACAATTCAACAATCAACAAAAGCAGCCATCATACTGATTATGTTCAGTTATATTGGCAATCCATTTCCTGCTTATGCAAAGGGCAAAGCACTTAAAGCAACATTAAAGGGTCAGAACGTTACTTGTTTTGGCGGCAGCAATGGCGCTATCAATCTTGATATTTCTGGCGGCAATGCGCCATATCAGATTACATGGAATGATGGATCATCAGGTTATGCAATGTTAGATAAGCCGGCAGGTGAGTATTCTGTTTTAATAACAGATTCAAAAGGTAATACAGTTTCGCAATCTGTTACGCTCACTGAACCTTATGCTATGACAATTTATTCGCAGGTTACTTCAGAACAATGTTATGCACGTGATGGTAAAGCAAGCTTATTGGTAACAGGCGGCACGCAGCCATATCAGTATGAGTGGTCGAATAAATCGCGTCAGCAAAACCTTGAAGCTGTTGCGGCAGGTGACTATGAAGTTAAAGTTACTGATAAAAACGGTTGTGTAAAAATGTCGAACATCACTATTGAAAGAAATAAAGTTCTTGAATTAAGCATAGCCAAGTATGATCCTCTATGTAATGACGAGGCCAGTGGCTTGATAGATGTTGAAGTAAAAGGTGGCTGGGCTCCCTATACCTATGAGTGGTCTGATGGTGCTAAAACAGAAGATCAGAGCGGATTAAAAGCCGGAAATTATTCTGTGATTGTTAAAGATAATAATGGTTGCATTGCTAAAGCTGAAGTGCAATTAAAAAATCCAGAAGCAATAAAAGTGGAAGCAAAAATTACAGAAGCAGATTTGAATAAAAGCAATGGTAGCATAATATTAAATGTTTCGGGTGGTGTTGGTAATTACACTTATCTATGGTCGAATATGGAAAACAGTCAGTCGTTGAATAATATTGAAGAAGGTGTTTATGCTGTCAGAGTTGATGACTCGCATCGTTGTAGTGCAGCAGCATATTTTACGGTGAATGAAAAATCGCCTATGCAAGTTGAATCCGTTGTTAAACATGAATTATGTAATGGAGGAAAAAATGGTTCAATAAAACTGAATGTAAAAGGAGGGGTAGCACCTTATAAATTTGAATGGTCGAATGAAATGAGTGGAGCAACTATCAGCAATCTTTCTGCCGGTGATTACAGTGTGCTCATTACTGATGCTAATAATAAAGTTTATAGAAATACTTTTACCGTTAAGCAGCCTGAGCCAATCGGCATATTTGCAACTGTACTTGATGAAAGTGTTATAGGAAAAAATGATGGCAGCATTAAATTGCAGGTAATAGGTGGTATGCCTCCATTAAAATATCAGTGGAGCAATGGGCAAACCGTTTCTGATTTAGCTAACTTATCGCAGGGAACATACACAGTGCGCATGAAAGATGGTAACGGTTGTGCTATGGAACATCATGTGCTGGTTGGATTAAATTACACAGATGCCATGCTGAGAACTGCTTATGAGAAAGAAGACCATGTTATGATGGAAATTTATCCCAATCCATTCAGCAACAATTTTACAATGAAATTCAGTACGCCTGTCAGCAACATACAAAGCATTATTGTTTATGCCATGGATGGAAAAATTGCTGAACAACTGAATCCTGATTTAGAACAACAGCAGGTTAATGAAATTGCAGTCAATGTTTCAAAATTGAAACCCGGTAGTTATTTAATAAAAGTAACAACAGACAAAAAAATCTTTACGAGAATCGTTACACGAACAATGTAGTATCAATACTTTTCATGGTTGGTTGTTTTTCACAGGCGCAGTTGGTGGTTCTCTGCGCCTGTAACCGTTTATAACAGTTGGCAGGTAATAATTAATTCAATAAAAAAATATCTGTAATAACCATGCCGGCAAAAACTATGCTGGCAATGCCATTTGTAGTGGCAAAGGCTATGTTTACTTTGCTAAGATTATTTTCAGATACCAAACTGTGCTGGTAAATAAGCAGTGCACAAAATACTGCCAACCCTGACCACGCTAACAAGCCAATATGAGCCTGATAAAGAAAAAGAGCAAGAAATCCTGCTGTTAAAAAATGTAAAATCCTTGATACCTGCAATGCATGTTTTTTTCCCATAAGTGAAGGAATGGAGTGTAATTTATTTTCACGATCAAATTGCTCATCCTGCAAAGCATAAATAATATCGAATCCACTAACCCAGCAAAGAACAGCTACGCCAATTAATATAGGTACAATATCAAAACTACCTGTTACAGCCAGATAGGCACCTACAGGTGCTAAAGCAAGCCCGGCACCTAAAACAAGGTGGCAAAGTGCGGTAAAGCGTTTGGTGAAACTGTAACCAAGAACTACAAACAATGCAAAGGGCGACAGGTAAAAGCAAAGTTTATTGATCAAGTATGCAGTTACCATAAAAAGTAAAGCATTAATAATAACAAACCACAAAGCACGGTTTGCTTTAATGATACCGGCAGGAATTTCACGCAGGGCAGTACGTGGGTTTAAGGCATCAATGTTTCTGTCGGCCCAACGGTTAAATGCCATTGCAGCATTACGTGCAGTAACCATGCAGACTAAAACTTTTATTGCCAACGGCCAAAAGACAGGCAGTCCATTTTGAGAAATAGCCAACGAAAAGCCAATAGCAGCAAAGGGAAGTGCAAACACCGTATGGCTGAACTTTACAAGTGATAAATATTGTGATGTTTTTTGTAAGACCTGCATAAATAAATCAATTGCAAAGGTAGTCATTCCTGATGGTTTGCCTTTTCAAAGAAGCTATTTGCTACATTAGCCCAATGAATTTTCTGGCACATCTGTATCTTTCCGGTAACAACGAACCTTTGATGATAGGCAATTTTATAGCCGACCACCTGAAGGGCAATGCATGGGAAAGTCTGCCGTCAGAGATTATTGCAGGTGTTAAACTACACCGTTTTATTGACCATTTTACAGATACACATGCTGTTGTTGAACAAAGTAAAGCATTGCTGCGTCCTTATTTTCATAAGTACACACCTGTAATCAGTGATATATTTTATGATCATTTTCTGGCGGCAGAATGGAATAATTATTCAGACTTGCCCATAGATGAATATGCAAAGAATATCTATCAGCTCTTACATAAGAATTATCAGTTTTTGCCTGAACGTACCAAAGAAATGTTGGTTTACATGGAGCATGACAACTGGTTGAAAAACTACGCTACTTTAAACGGTATTCATAGAGCGTTGAGTGGTATGGGCAGGCGTGCCAGGTTCGACAATAACATGCATCAGGCATCTGAGTTTTTATACGATAACTATGACGCATTTAAAAAGCATTTTGAGGTGTTTTTTCCGGAGTTACAGAAAGCAGTAAAATCCTTCTAATAAACAGTTTAATTTGTCGCCCGACACTGGTTTATGGTGCAGAATTTTGGGGTTTGCATTATGTATAACGAAAATGGTGTTTGATACATAATTTTTTTATTTTTTCTTACAATCTGATTATATTTGGTGCAAGAAAAAATCCATTTACTCCAATTACCATGGACTTTAGATTCTTAACTATAGAAAGTCAGCAGCAGGGAGTAATAGCTTTTATAGCTGTGGTGCTGTTTCAGATGCTCTTTGTTGTTGTACAGTGGATACTCCACAGACGTGTAGATTTTTCCTATTACCTAGTTTATTTGTTAACAGTTGTGTTGTATGCTGTAAGTTTATACAGACACATTTTAAACATAGGTGATATATTCCCATTTGGTGAATGGCTTTTGGAAATCAACATCTATCCTCTACCATTATTGTCTGTTTTCTTTTACTTCCGTTTTCAACGATCGTTTTTGGAACTTTCAATTCATAACCCTGAGCTAAATCTTGTAGTTTATAAGTTGGAACGTTTTATCCTGACATACTGCATAGTAGCTCCTTTACTTGTTTTGGCTGGAGTTAATGGAACTATCTTATACATTCTTTTTGTGACTGTGGCATGTGTAACTATCATAACCTCCTTGTTTATTGTAATTAAGTTTTTAAAAAAGAAAATCCCACTTGAGCAATTTTCAATTATTGGAGCAATTTTTATTATCAGTGGTTCATTGGTGACTGTTGTATTGGGAATACAGGAGAAGCAATTGACACCCTTAATCGTTAATCCACATTTGCCGTTAATGGTTTGTGCCTTGGCAGAGTTGTTTACATTTACTACAGGACTTACTTATAAGTCGTACCTGATTGAAATGGCTAAAGTGAAATCCGAGAAGGATTTATTGGTAGCAGAACAAAAGAGGCAAAAAATGGAAATACAATTCATGAAGATGCGTAATGACGTTACCAAAAATCTGCACGATAAACTAGGTTCAAGTTTGTCATTGGCCAAATTACTGATAGAGCGGATAGATAATTCGAATAGAAATGGTGATTCAAGTTTTGTTAGTAATTCTGTAAGAGCACTGGATGATGCAATAAAATCACTCCATCAAATTATTAATAACCTAAAAAGTGATACTGTAGAACCTTATGATTGTGTGAATTCAATAAATCAAATGATTGCCATGTTAAAACCAATTAACAATATTGTTATTCACTTTAATCATAACCTTGATAACCATAAAATTTCAGTTTACTTGCATGACCAACTCTCGCATATTATCCTTGAACTGATTAATAATTCGTTAAAGCATGCCAAAGCCACTAATATTAGCATTGATTTGATGAAGCATAACGAAATGGTCAAGCTTAAATATGTTGATAATGGCAAAGGGCTGGACTTGTTAAAGTGCAACTATGGCAATGGCTTGAGGAATATAGCCGAAAGAGTAAGTGGATGTATGGGAACATTGAATTATTTGTCAGAAGAGGGAAAAGGCTTTGTTGCCAAGATTGAAATTGAAAACAAAATCCAATTGACAAAATTGGAAACCGCATAAATTTAAAAATATGAAAGTGAAATTAATTATTGCTGACGATCATCTGCTGTTTGCTCACGGCTTGAAAGAGCTTTTAGCTAAATCATTTCCAATAGAAATGATAACTGTCGTTAACAATGGTAAGGAGGCCATTGAAGCCTGTCTAAAGAATAAGGCAGATTGCGTGATAATGGATGTTGATATGCCGTTGATGGATGGCATTTATGCCTGTCGCGAATTAAAAAGAATGAGCTCGAACATTAAGGTTATAATATTAACCATGCATAGCGACTTGATATCGTTAAGTACTGCCTGGAGTGCCGGTGCCGATGCCTATCTGCTAAAAGGTAATGATGTGGATGAAGTATTGAATGCATTTGATGCAGTGATGAAAAACAAACGATATGTATGTGATGCTTTAAGTCATCTAATTGATAACAGAGATAAACCCAATCAGAAAATAGAAGCACCAATCTCGACAAGAGAGACAGATGTTCTAAAATTAATTTGTCAGGGGTTAACCAATGAAGTTATTGCAAAAATATATTCCATATCCTGCCGAACAGTGGACACCCACAGAAACAATATGCTTATTAAGCTCAAACTGCCAAACACTGCGGCTTTGGTGCGTTTTGCAATTGAAAATAAATTAGTTTAGACGGCATTTATAATTCAAATACGCCATTTCACGTATTGATGTAACAAATGCTTTTTTAATACTTTGCACTGTTATTCTACAGTGGATATGTATTTAACTAAGCGTGAGAAAGAGGTTATTAGTTTATTAGGTCGCGGCCTTTCGGACAAATCTATAGCCTTAAGACTTAAGATTAGCTATAACACCGTGCGCACCCACCGCCAAAACCTGCGTGCTAAGTTTAAGGTAACAACTACTGTAGCCATGATAAGAATGGCAATTGTGATGAACATGATATGAAAAAATAGTAAAATACGTCTTTTAACGTATTGGTTGTAAGGAAGCCAAATTTCATTTTTACAGCATTAAAAAAACAAATTAATATCTAACAATTAAAAATTAAACAAAATGAAAAAACTAATGATTATTGTATGTGCTGTTGCAATAACAGCATTAATGGGTTGCGGAAAAGATGGTGAAACCGGCCCGCAAGGTGAACAAGGCCCTGCAGGAGCTAATGGAACAAATGGTGTTGATGGCACCAATGGCACAAACGGTACTAACGGAAATGCCAATGTGAAACTGTTTATGTTTGGACCAACTACGTTTACTTCTACTGATGATAATGAAACTTATAACTACCCATCATCAGTAAAAACGAATATGCTTGATTCAAGTTTGGTTTTATATTACCATAAAACTTCTTCTTCATCAGCATGGTATGCAACTCCTGGTTTGGGAAATGGAGCAAATTATCAAACTAGGGCGTATACCTTTTCATCTACAAGAAATTTTATCATAGAAATTGCTGATGCTGATGGTTCTGCTTACAGTGGTGCATCACGAACATTTACAAGTATTAAAGCTATTGTAGTTCCAGCATCAACGTACACTGGAAGCCGAAATTCCGGAGTAAACTTTAACGATTACGAGGCCACTATGAAACATTTTGGCCTGCCTTTAGATTAAACATAACAACCTAAAATTTACACGATGGGCACAGACAAATAAGTTTGTGCCTTTTTTTATGCAAACTTAATCTTCCTTGCAGCAAAAAAACACATGCGAAGTAAAATAACACCATGTTTAAAACGCGAAATGTTGGTGCTGCCACAAGTGCGTTCGCGGTAGCGGATGGGTAGTTCTTGTATTTTAAGATTGAGTTTGTAGGCGCCAATTAACTTGCTGTAACTGACCAGGCAGCCGTACGGTATTGAAATAGAGTAGGTGTTGATGCAAAAGTATTGCCAGTTTAGTTTTAATAATATTTTGGAATAGATTGTTCTGTTTGATATGATAGTAGTTGCTTTTTTTCTGCACCTCAAATGTGATTTGAGACAGGGACACACTTTTTATCTTATTCGTTAGTTCGGGGCGCAATTGTTTGGAAATAGAATGGCCAAAGAGGTTATCTGTCTTTTTTTTAAAAAATGTTTTGTTTTTTGAAAAATTATGTTAGTTTCGCTTACAAATAAATTATACTAATATGAAAAAAGCATTTCTTCTCTCTTTGTTTCTGTTCGCTATTCTCCATGCCTATCCTTTGAGTATTGTAATTAGTGATCAATATTCCAATTCATTAACTTCGGGAAACGCCTGTAGCGGAACCGTACTGCATGTAATCTCTTGCAATGGATGCGTATCTTTTCAATGGCAAAAAAATGGGACTAACATTGCTTCAGCCACCGGAGGCAGCTATACGGTGACCCAATCAGGAACATATTCATGCATTGCTACCGATGCTAATGGTGTAACAGCAACCAGCAATTTAATGCAAATTAATATTGTTGCATCACCACCAACCCCTAAATTATATACCACCATTTCTGGAATTTTGGATGACTGCTATGATATTATATTATTAGATACTTCGTGCTGGTTTATTGGTGCATTATATGTTTTAGAGCCTTATGACAATTCATGGTATGCTGACTACCCCAATCCTAATGGCATTACGGGAGTAATGAGTGGGTTTTACAGAATTAGTTTATATTCTGTCTGTGGAAATACCGACAACAACGTGACTATTCGAAACAAAGGTATTTTCGGTCTTTATAAGAACAGAGTAGCATCTAAAACAGGTAAAACCAATTTGTGTGGGTCTGATTCAATAGAACTATGTGTTTCCAATGATGCAGTTACTATTCCAACGGGGTGTAGCGAAGTTCAATGGGATTCCTATAGCTGGACAAGAGATGGGATTCCTATTAGTACGTCTCAAAGAATTTATGCCAAATTACCGGGAACTTATAAGTGTTTAATCTCCAACTCATGTGACAATGGGCAACCACAGCTTATTGATTCATTAGTGATAACCAATTTTACAGCAAGTGCGTCTATTACAGCATCGGGACCTACTAACATTTGTCAAGGAAACAGTGTTACATTATCTGTCACTCCTACTGCCGGAGCTACTTATTCTTGGTATAAAGATTCTGTTTTAATACCTGGTATATTTGGTACTTCTTATACAGTCACTACTGCTGGAACTTATAAAGTCGAAGTAAAATATTTCGGATGTAAATTTATGTCCACAGATGTGGTTGTAACTACTTTTCCTGTTCCGTACACACCAATTTTATCATCAACTTCTCCAACCATTCTATGCAGTGGGGGTACTGCCTCTTTAGATGCAAGTCCATCTGGCAGCGGCTATTCTTATACCTGGTATGCAGATGGAGTAGTTGTACCAGGAGCCTCTTCATCAACTTACAGCCCTGCTGTGCAAGGAAACTACACTGTAAAAATTACTGATGCACAGGGTTGTGAGAGTACATCATCAAAAATGTCAGTTGTTTATGGTACCCATAGTGCCAGCATTTCTTCGTCTAATGCCAATCCCATCTGTGAACTCAAGTCTTTTACCATGCAATCAAATGCAGTTGGTAGTGACATAACAAAATATCAATGGAAACTAAATGGTAACAACATAGTTGGTGCTAATGGCACAACTTATATACAGAATGTCACACTTGCTTCTGCCGGCAACTATACTGTTGACATTACCAATGCATGTGGCGTTTTTACTTCGCCAGTTTACGCATTGAATGTCAATGCCAAACCGAATGATCCTGTAGTTACCTATACAGGAAATAATTTTTTCTGTACCACAGGAACTGTATCACTTAACTCCATTACACCTGCAGGATTAACTTATGAATGGTTAAAAAATGGTAGTGTGATATCAGGGGGAACAAGTACAACTTACAGCGCAACGACAGGAGGAGCCTACTCAATAAGGCATACCAATGCCAGTGGATGTACTGCCACTTCTAACGTTGTTGATGTTTACACAACAGGGTTTGCTCCCGTTATTACTCCCAGCGGTTTTGCAATAGGTTGTGCTCCTTTTGTTTTATCAGTTACCCCTTCTTCAGGATCTTATACTTACCAATGGGTAAATAGTTCTAATTATTATGGACCCTATTCTACTATAGCCGGTGCAAATTCAAGCTCCTATGCAGCACCTGTAACAAATTATCCTAACAACAAGTTTTATAAGTGTATAATAACAGGCCCCTGTGGTACAGCTACTTCAAATATTGTTGAAGTAAATATTAAAAACTCTGTACCCACATCCAAAATTTTGCCCACTTCGAGTTCAGGCGGATACATTAAGTGCGATGGACAAGTTGTAACTCTTTATGATAACTATGCGCCAGGTACAATTAAAGGTATTTATTATCAGTGGACAAAAAATGGAGTTAACGTAAATGGCGCCACATCCAGAGTTTATTTTCCAACTACAAGTGGTGTTTACAGATGTGCAGTAACCAATGGATGTGGCACCAAATTAAGCACTGATTCTGCTGTTATTACTTTTAATACTAATCCAGCAGCAAATATCATTGCAAGTGGCTCCACCAATTTATGTAATGGCGCAAGTGTAACATTAAACGCAAATACAGGAACAGGGTTAACATATCAGTGGACAACAAACGGACAAGAAATTACAGGAGCTATCAATGCATCTTATACTACCTCTATTGGTGGAACCTATCGTTGCATTGTTACCAATAACAACGGATGCAGTGCTACTTCTAATTTCATAAACGTATTCACATCAGGTACCACACCCACTTCAAGCATTACACCATCAGGTACTGTTAATATTTGTATAGGTGCAACACAAACACTTAGTGCCAACACCGGCAACGGACTCTCTTATCAGTGGACATTGAATGGGAATAACATTACAGGAGCAAATCTCCCAACTTACAATGCCAACGTACCCGGCAGCTACGCAGTAATTGTGACCAACAGCAATCTTTGTAGTGCAACCTCTGCGGCAACTATTGTCAACATTGGAACAATAACAGGACAAATTTCTCCTGCGGGCACTGTTAACTTCTGTGCTGGTTTGAATACTACGCTTACCGCTACTACAGGAACAGGTTACACCTATCAATGGTACAGAAACAATGTGCTGCTTTCAAGTACAAATTCTTCTATTAATGTTGGTTCAGGCGGTACTTATAAATGTGTTATCACTTCAGGTTCTTGCTCAACCACCACCAACAGTGTAGTTGCTAATCAAATCAACAACCCTACTCCGGCTATTACACATGTCACGCCTACAACATTCTGCGCACCGGGTACTGTTGTACTAATGGCAAATAATTTTGCCGGTGTACAATATCAGTGGC
>JRYD01003767.1_pt1 | contig 35196 bp, 25 predicted proteins | sample 235311 | NCBI WGS metagenome assembly JRYD01 (sample SAMN03074213, study PRJNA261472) | activated sludge metagenome | biome: Common Effluent Treatment Plant; feature: Wastewater; material: Activated sludge; isolation source: activated biomass in a lab-scale reactor treating industrial wastewater at... | reverse complement strand
GATCTTGCTCTCATCATAGAATTGTATCGGTTGGGTATAAAAAAATTGCGCGGCACTTAGTCATTTAGCCTAAGGTAGCCGCGAAGCACCCAATTTAACAATTATAATTTTAGCAATAAAGATAGGAATTATTTTAGAGATGGCGGAAATTTAATGTAAAAAAGACTTTTTGGTAATTGACTCATGACATACAATTTCCTTACCTTCGCACCACATTTTAAAAAATAAACAACTCACCACTACAAAATTAAGCAATGAGCGTTTTAGTCAATAAGAATTCTAAAATTATTGTTCAGGGTTTCACCGGAACAGAAGGCACTTTTCATGCAGGACAAATGATTGAGTATGGCACCAATGTTGTCGGTGGTGTAACTCCCGGCAAAGGCGGAACAACGCATTTGGACAGACCTGTTTTTAATACCGTTGCCGATGCTGTAAAGCAAACCGCTGCCGATGTAAGCATCATTTTTNNGCTATTATGGAAGCTGCACAGGCAGGCATCAAGCTCATTGTTGCCATCACAGAAGGCATCCCTACTAAAGATATGATTCAGGTGCGTGACTATCTGCGCGACAAAGAAGCACGACTTGTGGGCCCCAACTGTCCCGGTGTAATCACTGCCGGTGAATGTAAGGTTGGCATCATGCCCGGTTTTGTATTTAAGAAAGGTCGCATTGGCATTGTTTCTAAATCGGGAACGTTAACCTACGAAGCTGCCGATCAGGTAGTAAAAGCAGGTGCAGGTATTTCTACTGCCATTGGCATTGGTGGCGACCCCATTATAGGTACCACTACAAAAGAAGCTGTTGAGCTATTTATGAACGACCCCGAAACTGATGGCATCATCATGATTGGTGAAATAGGAGGTAATCTGGAAGCAGAAGCTGCACGCTGGATAAAAAACAACAGTAAAAAACCTGTAGTTGGCTTCATTGCCGGACAAACAGCCCCTCCCGGCCGCAGAATGGGACATGCAGGAGCTATTGTTGGTGGTGCTGACGATACAGCTGCCGCCAAAATGAAAATCATGGCCGAATGTGGCATTTACGTTGTTGCATCACCTGCAGAAATTGGCGAAACCATGGTGCGTGTTCTCAGTAAGGTAACTGCATAAAAATTTTTCTAAAACCAAATCAATCTAAGCCGCATTCAGGGAATGCGGTTTTGTTGTTTGTGTTCGAACATAATTTTAAACTTATTTTCATTCTTTTGAGAAGGGATTTCGCTCTGCCTACTATCTAAAGAATATTTTTACAGACTTAGAGTCATTACCCGAGGTAACTCTGAAAAAATAAACCCCTGCATTAAGCTGATGCAAACTCAATCGGTCAGAAACAGCACTGCCGCTATATGATTTTGAAAATACTCTTCTTCCTGCAACATCAAAAATATCTATATTAAAATCTACAGTTTTTAAAAGCAGCACACTAAAGTCGAGCACACCGTAAGTGCTTTGTCCATAGACACTCACATTAACATTTGATGCATCAGGATAAATTACCCCCAAACGGTCAATTTGAAGGTTGTCTATAAAAAGTGTATTGGCATTACCCGAAGTATATTCAAAGCGTAAAATCACGTTATTAAAACTATTCAGTGCTTTCAGATTTACAGAGTCTTTTCGCCACTGTTCAGCACCCGGAACAAATACATCTGATGCACTGCCTTCAGCTGTAGTCAGTGCTGTTCCAGTCTTCTCAAAAATCTGACTAAACGTACTGCCACAATCTGTTGATGCCAATATTTTTAAACTTGCCGTTGTACTAATACTGTTGTCATGCAAGCAGGCTACATCAAATGCAAGCACAGGCTCTGCAAGCGTTGTTAGGTCAAAAGGCTCTAATTGCACAATATCTTTTCTGCCTGCCGGTATTTGCAATGGTGCATAAAACCAAAGTGAAGAGCTGCCATTAATTGAAGCCAGCCTACTGCGCATAAAAGTTGCATCATTGTCCTCATTCAACACCAACCAATTGTCGGCAGGAAATCTTTTTGTTTCAAAATCCTGACTATAGGGCAGGGCAGTAGCACCGGTCACTGTAATTCTTTTTACACTAATGTTGTTTGATACATTGCCATCGCCACTCTGTGTCACACTCACATTCAGATAGTGCGTTCCTGCCGGAACTGTTAAAGGATCTAATGCAACTGTTGTTGTTGCACCGGCAACCAAGCTACCTGTCCATACTTTGTTTACTGCAGCATTATCATCGAGCTTAACAGAAAATGTAAGTGAGTTTATTGTCGCTGTACCATTATTTTTAATCACTGCAGAAGGCGTTATGCTGCCTTGACAATAAATAGTTTCAATATTAATAACATTTTGTAAAGCAACGTCTATTGCAGTTGTTGTGTCTATACACCCTCTTGAGGTAAGCAATGAAGCCCTGCTGTTATTTACGGCATCCTGCATACGTAACGACTGACCTGCTGTAAAAATATTCATAGCATAGTCATCAGTGTAGTCAAGAAAGTTCATAAACATATCGCCATCAGGATTGTTGCTGCAACTGATGATTGGAAAATTAGGTGTACCAAAATGCTCCGATGCCTGATTGGGTGTGTCTGCAACATTATCTGTTCCTGTGCATGTGCCGCCATCATCACCCCAGATATGAATCAGATTCAGCCAATGCCCGACTTCATGAGTCAGCGTACGACCTAAATTATAGGTAGGATGCACGCCAACATGGTCAGGGCCACCAATGGTTGAATAACTTACCACAACACCATCAAGCGTATCGTTTGCTGTACCCGGCATTGTTGCATAGCCAAGCAAGTTTCCTGTAAGATTACAAATCCAGATGTTGAGATATTTACTTTTCGACCATCCTTTAGAGCCACCTGTTGCAGTTTTTTTTACTTCATCGCCCGTACTGAACGACTGAACTGTTGTTTGTTTTCTTATGATGCCCGATGTAGGTTTGTTGTTTGGATCGCGTTTAGCCAAACAAAACTGAATGTTGGTAGCGGCAGAAACTCCCAGAAATGGTGATGGTGTACTTTGTCCATCCTGATTCAGGCGATTGTAATCGTTGTTTAATACATCAAGTTGTTCTAAAATTCTGTCGTCCGGAATATTTTGTTCTGCAGTATTATATACCACATGAAAAACAACGGGAATAGTAATCGTTGCCGTCATTGCTACGCTGTTTTCAATTCTTGATGCAGCCTCTGCCTGCTGATTCTCATACGCCTTTCTCAATTGTGGGTTTTCTGCAAGCCATTGTTCCAGATAAACTTGTGTGCCGCAACGTTCGGTTTGCGCATTAACGAAGTGATGCAGAAGTAAAAAGCAGATTAAAAAAGTTCTTCTTAAAAACATTGAACAGAAAATTTAGTATGACAAATTTAAACGAATATTTTTATTTTAAAAGAGTTTGGTAAATATCCTTAACGGCAGCAATCATTTTATCCCATCCGAATTTATTCTTTTCTGATTGTACACCAGCGGTGAATGATGCTGCCAGTTGCTCTACAAAAAAGCGATCAACGGCATTAGCGATAGCATTGGGATTTACGTCAGTCACAAACCCAGAAATTCCATCAGTAACCATTTCAGGCAGTCCGCCAACATTGGTAACAACCATTGGCTTATCGAAACTGTATGCAATTTGTGTAACACCACTTTGTGTAGCCGACCTGTAAGGCTGAACAATAAGGTCAGCAGCACTGAAATAATAACGCACATCATCTTTTGGAATATATTCATCCCTCAGGATGATTGTATTTTCCAGATGATTTTCTTTTATGAGATTAAGGTATTCTTCTTTCGATTCATAAAACTCTCCGGCAACAATAAGTTTAAGGTTTTTATTTTTTATCAAGGGCATTGCCTGCAACAGAATATCCAATCCTTTATATTTTCTGATAAACCCAAAAAAAAGTAAATACTTATATCCATTATCAAGTTGCAGTTTATCACATGCTTCAGCACGGTTAACTTTATCACCGAAGATAGAGTAGATAGGATGTGGTGTTATGCTTACAGGCTTCTTAGGATTAAACATTTTTATGTCTTCAGCAACCTTATCTGACATAACAATAAAAGCATCACACGATTGAATAAAATATTTTGTCAATAACTGATCACCTATTCTTTTTTCATGCGGAATAATATTGTCGGCAATAGCTACAACAGGAAAACCATGCTTACGTAGTTTTCTTGCAATAAAACCAAGACAGGGAGCCATAAACGGCAGCCAGTAACGAAATACTATCAAGTCCGGTTTTCTATTCTTAATATAGCCAACAGCCTTTACCCACGTTAACGGATTAATTGAATTAATCAATCGTGTTATCTTGAAATTGAAATGTTGTTCCGATGTTTCCAATTGCGTTTTGCCGGGAAAAAGCACTGAAGGATATTGCAGTGTAAAAGAAACAATCTCGGTCACAATTCCATTTGCATTCAAATGCGAACACAGTGCCTCGTTGAGATTGGCTATTCCACCACGAAAAGGGTAGGCAGGTCCAACAATTATTACCGAATTTAACCTACGGCTTTCACTCATATCAATTGTTAAATCAGATTAAATTGTCTCAGGTGATGCATAGCATGTTTATGCAACAGTTGAATGTTTTCTTCATAATTCAACTCACCAAAAAAAGGATTCATAACTTTCTTCTCTGTATTGCCTGAATAAAAAGCTTCAAAATCTCTAATACCATTCTCTACACGGGCAATTGCCGAAGCCAAATCCGGCAATTTAGTTGCAGCAGGTGTTTCACTCATCAAAGAGTTTTTTGTGTTGGGCTTAAAATCTTTCTCGCTAAGCATAAATGCACGTGTAGCTTCAAGTTTATCAGGTGGCGTTATTAATGTGCGGTTGTTTTTTCCGCAGGCATCTTCAATGGCATCACCAAAATGTTCTATCATTTGTTGTGCATTCATTTTGCCCCAAACAGGAACTTCATTGCCTTTTAGCTTTTTCAGAAGTTCAATAAAGTTATTTTTCAGGAATTGTAATTTTTCAGGGTTAATCATTTTGAATGTTTATTTTAATTGTTTTGTTTAACTGATTAGTCGTCAATTGCAAAAAGTAAACTCCTCTTGACAGTGTACTTACATCAATCTTTATAGTACTTTTTGTTGTTAGCATATAAGATTGGGTAGTCACAAGATGTCCATATACATCATATAAACCAATCCTTGCAAATCCGGTAATAGGATTTGAAACACAAACATTCACAACAGATGCAACAGGATTTGGATATACAAATATTTCATTTCCCCAATTTGTTACTTCGCCAATGCCAACTGTGTTATACCTTACTTGTGCAGCTGCTGCTGTAGCTACTATCTCATTAAGGCTGTCGCCACCAAGTAATGCAAAGGCAATTTTTACAGAGTCAAAAGGCAACATCGAAAATGGTCCGCTGCTCATCAGCATGCTAATGTCTGTGCCATTACCATTCATACCTGCTTGTGCGCGTCCTGCGCCACTCATGCTCTGGTATTTCTCTTGTTTACTAAAACCATCATAAATATTAAAACTTCCATCACTGCCATCATTGTTATATGCATAATAATGTGCTGCACCGGGAGTGAGCAATTTTATACCGGTAAAGTTATTATTGGCAGTAACTTCAAATGCATATCCCATTTTTAAAGTAGAATCAAACATTGCTCTGTTTGTTGCATAAGTATTTTCGGTAATGTCCCAGTCGGCATAGATACCTGCATACAAATCGCTGTAAGTATTGTTACTGTTGTTGGCAATTACATACTCTGCAATTACATACTTGCGATCGGCAGGTGTACTCCATACATAGGTATTGTGCACTACATTTACACCAATAGGATAGCTACTTGCATTATCATCAAACTTTGTTGTTAAATCAAATTCTGAAACCACAGAAGGAACAATTGGATGAATATAATCTAACGGAGTAAAATGCTCGTTAATAGTTCCTGCCGGAGTACCTGCAACAGCATCACTCACCATACTGTCATTAACACCAATCATTAAACTTCCTGAATAGAGTAGGTTAGGTCCTTCGTTTTGTGTAAAGCCGATACCTTGTGAGTTTCCGGAATCATTAAAGCCTATTCTGCCTTTGCTTGTAACGGTTACACCAATATCATTCACCAAAACATTGATGTAATCAACATTCACCGTTACCTCAAATTGTTGGATGTCCACATAAGCGCCAGACGAAAAAGTTAAAGTAAAAACAACTTTCGTGTTCTTGGGTATTGATGGATCAATAACTGCCAAAAATGGATTGCTGCGATTGCTGTCAGACTGCATCGTTGCCATACTTCCTGCAAGAAAAGAATTATTCAAAAAAGTAATATTTGGATTGTCTGCCATGATGGTAACTGTTAAATTATTTACTGGGTCAAGCAGGTTTGTAAATATTGCACTAATTCTGATAGTGTCGCTAGGAGAAAATGCATTGTCATTATTATCAGTATTCTGTATGTTAAAAGCCCTGACCGATGTTGCAGGCTGGGTTAGCGCACTCAGTAAATTCACTCTTCCTTTACCAAGTTTATTGATAAAAGAAGCATTGCCCGCAATGGAATAAATATCATCGCATGTTGCACGAATTCTTTCGCCAATCTGCAAAGCATTTAAAGCAGGAAATTGTGCTTTTACTAAGGCTGCAATCGCTGAAACTTGTGGTGCAGCTTCCGAAGTACCTCCCGAATACCAGTAAGGTGGATTGCTGTTTGTTGGGAAAATAGAAAATATTTTATCAGCAGGGGCTGCTACATCAACATAGCTGCCAAAGCTGCTTCCTGATGTTGGCGAAGATGTCCATTTTACATCTGCAGAATCTGTTCCTCCAACACTCAATACATACTGATATGATGCAGGAAAAAATGGCGCATCGTTATTGGCATTTCCTGCTGCTGCAACTACTAAAGCATTTTTATTAAATGTAGCATAGTTAATGACATCTTGAGAAAACTGTGAGCTGCCAAAGCCACCCCACGAACAATTGATAACAGAACAACCATGGTCGGCAGCATATACTATAGCATCGTATCCGTTTACAATAACATTCGAACCGGGAGAACAACTGACAGGAAGAAATTTAGTTTTAAAACCTACTCCGGCAATGCCTGTTACGTTGTCAACTTCTGCATTTGATATTCCTGCAACAAAATTGCCATGCAACGGAACCGAGCCCTGAACATCATTAGAGTTAAATGCCACATTCCATCCGCGATAGTTGTCAATGTAGCCATCGCCATCATCGTCAATACCATTGATAGGGTCAGCATAGTTGTATTTTAACTGATTAATCAGTTCAACATGAACAGTGTCAATTCCTGTATCAGTAATTCCGATTACAATATTGGTATCACCTTTCTGAATATCCCAACCATCAAAAGTATGTATGTTTAAATGATGATATTGATATTGTGGCGTTGCTAAAGTATCGTTAGGTGTGTAAAGCGGTTTGTCAATATAAGATGGTTCGGCATACTGTACTTCTTTGCAAGATAAAAGCAATAAAGCAGCCTTTTCTACAGGAATAATAGGATTAAATTTCAAAGTATAAATCAATGACAAATCAGTTAATGGAAAACCAAAAGATGTTTTACTTTCAACAGGCTGTTTGTGATTTGGAAATTTCTTCTTAACTTCTGTCACCGAAAGTTTATTAAAAATTTGATGCAAATCAGAGGAGTTTATATAACTTTCGTTACAAAAGCTCCTGTAATCAGATTTTATTCTTACTATCAAAACACCCTTCTCATAATCGTCAGTAGTTATGCCGGCAGGAAAACGAAACTGCTTTTGAGCATGTGTGGTTGACAAAGTCAAAATCAGTATGATGAAAGGAAAAAATGCACCTTTTATTAAATGCCTTTTTTGTGGGAGTGCCATTCTGAAGTGTTTTTTAAATATTATGGTAAAATTAGGTATAAATAAACGAAGAATTAGTACAATAAAGCTTAAAAAATCAAGGCAATTATAGAAATATTCTATTTTTATGCCGCTTTAAGTTAATTGAAAAAATGGAAAACCGTCAGGTAATTTTAAATCATGACCAAATACAGCAAAAACTAAGACGTATTGCTTGTCAGATTTATGAAGATAATATCAATGAAAAAAGTATTTATATAGCTGGAATTGCAAGAAGCGGCTACGTTATGGCGGCCAAGTTAAGAGATATTATTTTGGAACGTTATCCGCTTAAAGTAATTATGCTGGAGGTGATTGTTGATAAATCAAACCCATTGTATCCAACAATTAAAGGGATTGACAATACTGCATTACTTAAAAATAAAGTGGTCATTATTGTTGATGATGTACTAAATTCAGGCAAGACACTTATCCATAGTCTGCGACCTTTCCTGGAAGCTGATGCTAAAAAAATAAGTACGGCATTACTCGTTGACCGAGATCATAAGCGCTATCCTGTGGCAACAGATTTTGTTGGACTTACGCTTTCTACAACCAATCACGAGCATATTGTTGCCGATTTGAAGAAGGGGAAAAAAGATGTAGTTTATATTTCATAAATCATGTCGTTGAAACTTCTGAATACTTTTATAATATTGCTTATAGCGTTACAAAGTAATTCGCAGCAAGTGAAATTCCATCAGGAGTGGCTCGACAATCCTGCCAAATACAGTTCTGAAATTGAAGATGTTTTTACCGGTGACACCTTGCGCGCATTTCAAAAAGAGGAATATAAAACATTCACAATTTTGGAAAATGGTTATGCTAAATCACAAATAAAAAACACTGCCGACTGGAAAGGTATTCCTTCCGGATTTTATGCTGACACCATCATTTTTGTTTATACACAATATCCTAAGAATATCAATTTTTGGCTGACAAACTATCACACGCTATTAGCACAGCGCTTGAAAAATCTTTTTAAGCTTTCCTCAGATCTCAATAATGAACATACTGTATATAAAATACTGCTTCAAACTGACTGCGATACTGATGATGAAGCAAAAAAAATGTTTCATGGTATAGCCATTCATTTAGCACCAATAAAAAGCGAATTTGCAAAGCAGCAGGAAAATATTATCAAACAACAAGTGTATGACGATTCTTTAAAAAACACCAAACACTCAGATCAGAATACAATTGCCACCAGAAAGATAAACAGCTTTATTGCCAACAATGGCGGGATTACCGATAGTGTGGTGTATAAAATTTTTTCGCGTCATCCGGAATGGGACAATTGCCTGGTGATAATGGACTGGACAGGCAGTATGTATCCCTATGGTGCACAAGCTGTACTTTGGCATTCTTTGAATCTAAAACAATCAGGTATAAAATATTTCGTTTTCTTTAATGATGGTAATATGGAAAAACGGAAAAAAATTGGAAAGACCAGAGGTGTTTATTTTGAAAAAGCAGAAAACATAAATAAAATAATTGGCTTGTTGAGTAAGGTTAAAGCCAAAGGTAATGGTGGCGACCCCGAAGAAAATGATGTAGAAGCAATATTGAAAGGCATTCAGAAGTATCCTGATTTTAAGAATCTGATTTTAATTGCCGATAACAATTCCTGTATGCGCGATTATTGTTTAACAAAATATATCAAAGTTCCGGTTAAGGTTGTCCTCTGTGGAACCTATAGTGGCATCAATCCGCAGTATATAAACTTAGCCTATAAAACCAAAGGCAGCATTCACACTATTGAAGATGACATCAGTGATTTTTACAACAGAACCAATACCGATGCAACGTTTATGATTGATGGTTCAGAATATCGTTATGATGCAAAAAGAGATTTATTTGAATATCTGACGAAACCCGATAAAGATGACCCACATTTTTGCGAACCTTTTTATAAAAAGAAGAAGTGTAAATGCGAGAATTTAAATTATTAATTTATTTTCAGGAATGAAATTTTTCAACCTAATTTTCAGGCGACAATACCCTGTAAAACGCTTTTTAGTCTTTGAACTAATCATGTTTTGTATGTTTTCCGGCAACGTGTTTTCGCAAAAAGGTGTAGCAACAATCGGCTTTCAGTTTAAACCGATTTTTAATAATGACTTTTTTCGTACTGGCTCACAATCTGCCACACAAGGAACTGCTGAGGTAACCATTCAACCCAATTCAGGATATTGTGCAGGCATGGTTATCAGACGTGGTTTTACAGAACGACTTTCTCTTGAAACAGGAATAAATTATGCAAGAAGAAATTATCAGATTCAAGTTACTGACTCAGCATTGAGCCATAAACGTAATTATAAATTTATAGGATATGAAATACCGATTAGTGCATTGGTATATATTAGGCTTGGACAGAAAATGTATATTGATGCTTCTTTAGGCAATTCATTCGATTTTTATCCTTCAGACATTTACATTGGTGATGATTATTTTGAAAGTGAAGGCCTGAGAAAAAGTTGGATTAAACCTGCCATCATCGCTAATGTGGGAGCAGAATATAGAACGGAAAAATCAGGTTATTTTTATCTTGGAGTTTCATTTCATCGTCCGTATAGTTTTATTTATCGCTCAAGAACTTTAATATCAGGTAGAAATTATAAAGTATTTGAAACTGATATTTCCGGGAATTATCTGACTGTTGATATTCGTTATTTTTTTCACGAAGACCCTTTGAACAAACAACGCAAACGATATCCCGAAGATGATTAATATTAAATCATTGTTTTGTTTTAAGATTGGACTTCAAAAATAAGACACCAGCCAAACCCGATAAAAAAGAGCCTGCAATAATTGCAATTTTTGAGGTGTCGAGAAGCAGAGGTTCTTTAAATGAAAGTGACGTAATGAAAATTGACATTGTAAAACCTATGCCTGCTGTTAGACCTGCACCAAATATTAACTTTAAACTAATTTTTCCGGGGAGTAAACACCATTTGTTTTTTACTGCAACCCATGAAGCTAAAGTTATGCCTAATGGCTTTCCTATAAGCAAACCTAAACTCACCCCTAAACCTACCGTAGAAAACAATCCTGAAACATTATCAAGAGAAAGAACAATAGCAGTATTAGCCAATGCAAAAACAGGAAGAATAAAATAATTCACCGGTAGCTGAAGTTTATTTTCGAATGATGAAAGTTTGTTTAATGGAATTGTAAAAGCTATCAGTACACCAGCAATAGTTGTATGCACGCCTGAAAGCAGCATAAAATACCAAATGACAATGCCTGCAATAACCCACAGAAATAAATTAAAAAAACCTTTGTTTGAAAGAAACATCAATGCACCAACAATGAGTAAACTGCTGATTAAAAATGACAGATGAAAGTTTTCCGGTTCGGTGTAGAATAATGCAATGATGATAATAGCACCGAGGTCATCAATAATTGCTAATGCAGTTAAAAAAACTTTAAGAGCAAACGGGACTCTGTTACCAAGCATTGAAAGTACGCCAAGAGAAAAAGCAATATCTGTTGCCGTGGGTATTGCCCAGCCATGCATCAGGTGAGTATCTCTGATATTAAACAATGCATAGATAATTCCCGGAACAATCATTCCACCAAAAGCTGCAATTACCGGTAGCATTGCGTTGCGTTTGTTGGCCAGTTCACCAACATACAGCTCACGTTTTATTTCCATGCCAACCATCAGAAAAAACACAACCATTAATCCGTCATTAATCATATGCAACACACTTACATCGTAACCCATTAAATTTATGTGGCGGTGCCAAAGGTTTGTATATTCTGATGTTGCTGATAAATTGCTTAACAACAGCGATAGCATTGTAAGTACAATAATCAGAAGACCGGCTAACTTGCCTTGCTCTGCAAGCTTACGTATTGGGTTTATGATTTTACCTCCAGACATTTTGCAAAATTAAAATTATATATATTTTTTTTCATACGACCACAAATGTTTTCGAAGGCGTAGCATCACTAACAACTTTATAAAGATGATTCAGTTTGTCATTTTGTCTTTGTATTATTGCAAAACATGATAGTTTTATTAGACTGATGAGCCTTAGGTTTTTGATTTTATATTTTTTGTTTTTCAGTATGCCGTTAAGTGTATGGTCAGCACCCTATCTTGATTATAATGAAAGATGCAAGAATGCCTATGAACTGATTTTTAAGCTGCGCTTTGATCAGGCATTAGATAGTCTTGATGCAGAGAAAAGAGAACATCCGGACAATCTGATTCCCGGATATCTTTATCACTATCATTTATTCATCAAAACATTCATAGGGGAGGAGCAGGCTACTTTTAACGAGCTGAAACATAACCATGAAATTATTACCGGACAAATCAAAGCCATACCTGCGGTTTCACCATTACGTAATTTTTGTCTTGCAGAATGTTACCTGATGACAGCATTGTCGAAACTGAAATTTAAAGAGTATCTGACTGCAGCTTTACAAGTAAAGAAAGCATACGGTTTACTTACGGAGAATCAAAAAAAATTTCCTGAATTTGAGTTGAATCTAAAGAGTCTTGGTGTGTTACATGCATTTATTGGTGCAGTGCCCGAAAACTATCAATGGTTAGTAAAAATTGCAGGAATGAATGGTAGTGTATCAAATGGCATAAAAGAGTTGGAGCAATCTTTTATGATGACCAGAGAAGATAGTGATGCATTTCATTTTATGAATAAAGAAATTGCCTTTACCTATATTTTCACACGTAATCAATTAAAACCTGACCCGGAGTGGGTAATCAAGTTTTTGTCAGGATTGAAATTGGAGAACGAGCCTTTGGACTTGTTCTTTTCTACCAACATTTATTATACAACCGGGCGAAGTGCACAGATTATTCCACTGCTTGAAAATTATCATGCAGATGATGCGGTTTATCCAATACATTATTTTCAATTTCTTTTAGGAATGTCTAAACTTGATAAGTTGGATTATTCATCATTCTCTAATTTCAATAATTATGTTAAATTGAATAAGGGCAATAGCTTCATAAAAGCTGCTTATCAGAAAATGGCCTGGATAAAACTATTACAAAATGACCTAGACGGGTATACTGCATTAATTACTGAAGTTAATACTGTGGGTAACGATTTTACTGACGAAGATAAGCAAGCACTAAATGAATTTGTTACACACCAGAAACCGAATACTTTTATCTTAAAAATCAGACTCTTGTTTGATGGCGGCTACTATCAGGAGGCTTTAAAATTGTTAGCTAAAGGTTCAAGTGAAGTTAAAACAGCCAAAGATCAGCTTGAATATAAATATAGGTTGGCAAGGGTGTTGGACAAACTGGATATGACAGATCGGGCCAAAGAATTTTATCTGAAAACTATTGAGCACGGTCAGGACTTAAAATTTTATTATGCTGCTGCCAGCTGCAATTTTTTGGCGCAGATTTATGAGAGAGAGAAGAATTATGTTTTGGCTGAAACGTATTATAAAAAGTGTCTTAGTTTACGCGACCATGAATACCAGAACAGTTTAGACCAAAAGGCTAAAGCCGGTTTAGGCAGAATTAAAGATGAGAGGTAATAATCAAACTATTACTATTTAACATAATATTAATTATAAGATTGAAATGTCGAGAAAATCGGGCTAGGATTCTCTAATAAGTATGTTACTTTTTCATCACTTGACCTGCATTTTATAATAATCCAATCTGATGCTTTTGCATCGTTTTTCATACACCAGATTATTGTTTGAGTTTTAATTTCTCTCAGAAAAAGTTGTATAAAAACTAAGCTGGAAGTATCTATTTAATCTGATTATTTCTAAAGTTTATTAAATCAGTTTATGGCAAATCACTTTAAAGTCCCCTATTGGTTAAATGAATTTTATCGTGATGAATTTAAACAGGCATTTTCCAATACTAAATTGTATTATTTTAATTATCAAGTCAATAATAAAATATACTTAAAGTTATTTTGATTTAATTAATCATATTTAATTAATTATTAAATGTATAGAACATTCAAATGAATTGTTCCGGATATTACATAAAGAACTTGTTTTAAGTTAAAAGAACTTTTAATTGACAATTTTAATAAAGCTTATGATTTCGCAACAGCTATTGAAACTAATTCAATAATTCATATTTAACATAATATATTGCATTTAGAGAATATTAAAGGCAATTCCTCCTATTAATATCATTTTCCATTTTTTTAATTGGTTTCGAAATGCTTTTGCATGGTCATTAATGCTACTTTTACCTTCGTAAAACTACTAAATCAAATTGTTATGCTAAAGAAAATTCTAATTGGATTTGTCGTCCTCATCGGGCTGTTATGTGTTGGCTCCCTTTTCATCTCAAACACCTATAAGATTGAACGCGATATTTATATAAAAGCTCCTGCTTCTGTCGTGTTTAATCAGATTAACAACCTGAAGAACTGGAGCAAATGGAATACCTGGCTTAAAATGGATACAACAATGAAAGTTACGTATAACAATATTGAAGCCGGTGTTGGAGCACAATATCAGTGGACATCCAGCAATAAGAATGTTGGGAATGGCACTATGCAGATTAAAAAAAGCGTGCAAGATCAGTTAGTAGAATCTGAGCTGACTTTTGAAGGTGAAGGAAATGCTGTTAATGGCTTTAATATTCAGCCTGCCGGTGACAGTGTTAAGCTTACCACCTATTTTGAAAGTGAAGTCGGTTGGAATCCATTACACAAATACCTGATGATAATGTTTAAAGGTATGATGATTGATATGACTGACAATGGATTGAAAGCTATAAAAGAATTAGCAGAAAACATGCCCGCACAGCCCGGATTTGAGTACAACATTCAGCAAGTAGATATCACTACAACTATTCCATATTTAGCTATCAGATGTACATCCGGTTTGGACTCCATAGGCTATTTTATCGGGTCAAGTTATGGCTTGATAGATGCAGAAATGAAAATGCAGAAATTGGAAATGAGTAAAACCGTTCATCCATTTGCCATATATTACAAGTGGGAAAATAATCTATTTGAATATGATGTTTGTATGCCCTTGGCAGCAAAAGGAAAATCAGCAGGAAATATTGTTGCTGGCGAAGTCAAAACAGGGAAATATCTTATGACTCAATATTTTGGCAATTATGATAATAGCAACAAAGCTCATGAAGCAATCGTTAACTACGCTAAAGATAACAGTATTAAAATCTCTGATGCACCTCTTGAGTTTTATATTACCGACCCTTCTGTTGAGAAAGACACTGCCAAATGGCAGACAGATATTTACTATCAGATTAATTGATTTTGTATTAAAATCATAAAGATTTAGGGTTAAGCAGACAAGTTTAGCCCTTTTTTATTGACTTTTTGGCCATTTCCGGCTAACTCATCTTCAACAAACGGAACTGAATAATTATCAAGCATATTAGTTTTATTTATCAAAGCAAATACCTATCTTTGCGCGCCCGTTTTAATAGGTCTATTCATAAATAATAAATAAAGTCTAACAATTTCAATTTTTAAAAAAACAAAACAATTAATGAGTGAAGTAAAACACAACATTCCACCGACAGATTTCGATTGGGATAACGTTGGTAAAACAGCCGACATTTACAAATCAGATGACCGCCAGCGTATGGAGGCCATGTACGATCAAACCCTGAACACACTTACAGAACATGAAGTGAAAATGGGTACAATCATCAGCATTTCTGATAAAGAAGTGGTGGTAAACATTGGATTCAAATCAGATGGAATGGTTCCGCTGAGCGAATTCCGCCACATGCCCGACCTGAAAGTTGGGGATGAAATTGAAGTGTATGTAGAAACCCGTGAAGATAAAAACGGGCAATTGATATTGTCACATAAAAAAGCTCGTGCTCTTAAATCCTGGGAGCGTGTTAATGAATCTCTCGAAAAAGATGAAATTATTCAGGGTTATGTTAAATGCCGTACCAAAGGCGGACTTATCGTTGACGTGTTTGGCATTGAAGCATTTTTACCGGGTTCTCAAATTGATGTGAAACCAATCCGTGACTATGATGTGTTTGTAGGAAAAACTATGGAATTTAAGGTGGTTAAAATCAACCATGAGTTTAAGAACGTAGTTGTATCTCACAAAGTACTTATTGAAGAGGAACTTGAGAGTCAAAAGTCAGAAATCATGTCAAAACTTGAAAAAGGACAGGTTCTTGAAGGTACTGTTAAAAACATCACATCTTACGGTGTATTTATGGACCTTGGTGGCGTTGACGGCTTATTGCATATTACCGATATTTCATGGGGACGAATCAACCATCCTGATGAAGTGTTGAAGTTAGATGATAAAATTAACGTTGTAATCCTTGACTTTGACGAGGATAAAAAACGTATTGCACTTGGCTTGAAACAACTTACGCCTCAGCCATGGGAAGCACTTGACCAAAATATTCAAGTTGGTGACAAAATCAAAGGCAAAGTTGTTGTGTTGACTGACTATGGTGCTTTCATTGAAGTAATTCCAGGCGTTGAGGGTTTGATACACGTATCAGAAATGTCATGGTCGCAACATTTACGCAGCCCACAAGATTTCCTCAAAGTTGGTGATGAAATTGAAACTGTAATCCTTACTCTTGATCGCGAAGAGCGCAAAATGTCACTTGGATTAAAGCAACTGATGCCTGATCCTTGGGTTAACATCATGGAGAAATATCCGGTTGGCTCAAAGCATACTGCAAAAGTTCGCAGTCTGACAAACTTTGGTGTTTTTGTTGAGTTGGAAGAAGGTATTGATGGTTTAATTCATATCTCTGACCTTTCATGGGCTAAGAAAATTAAACATCCTGCTGAGTTTACCAAGGTTGGCGAAAACATAGAAGTTGTAGTTCTTGAAGTTGATTCAGAGCATCGCAGATTAAGCCTTGGACATAAGCAATTAGAAGAAAATCCATGGGATACTTATGAAACAATTTTCCATGTTGACACTGTTCATTCCGGTGTTGTTGGAAAAGTAACCGATAAAGGTGCAACCATCATTTTCCCATCATTTGGAGTAGAAGGTTTTGCTCCATATCGTCATCTGATGAAAGAAAACGGCACTCCTGCTAAAGCTGATGAAACACTTGATTTTAAAGTAATCGAATTCAGCAAAGAGAACAAGAAGATTGTTGTATCGCACAGCCGTTTGTTTGAAGAAGCAAAAGCATCTGAAAAGATGGCTCGTGATAACGAAAAAGCTAAAGATGAAAGTGATGCATTTAAGTCTGTTAAGAAAATCAAAGAATCACAGGAAAAAACAACCTTGGGTGATTTGAGCGTACTTTCTGCACTTAAAGATGAAATGAAGAAGAACGAAGCAGAAAATAATTAATCTGCATTGACATCAATAAAATCAAAAAGCCGCCTTTTAGCGGCTTTTTGATTTTTGTACCCTACTATAAACATAAATTTATGATGACACTTTTAGCTAATTTTCTTTTGTTTCAGGCAAAAGTTTAATTTTGGCACAACGACCATTTATAAAAACAAATTTATGCCATCGGTTTGCTTTTACTTTCAGGTGCATCAGCCCTTCAGAATAAAACATTACAGTGTTTTCGACATTGGTAAAGATCATTTCTATGAAGATGGCGAAAAAAATAAATGGATTATGGATAAGGTATCTGAAAAATGCTACCTGCCTGCAAACAAGAAAATGCTTGAGCTGATTAAGCGCCATAAAGGGAAATTCAGAATAAGTTATTCACTAAGTGGTACAGTGATTGAACAGATGGAACTGTTCAGACCGGATGTGTTGCAGTCCTTTGTTGAACTTGCTAAAACAGGTTGTGTTGAATTCCTCTCTGAAACTTATTTTCATTCGCTCAGTTTTTTATATAACAAAGAAGAATTTGAGAGACAAGTAAAAGAACATGATCAGAAAATTGAACAGTACTTTAAACAGAAGCCTACTGTTTTCAGAAATACCGAATTAATTTACAATAATGAACTTGCAGCTTATATCGAAAAGTTAGGCTATAAAGGAATATTGTGCGAAGGTGTTGACCGTTTATTGAAAGAAAAACACCCTAATCATTTATTGAAACCAACAGGTACAAAATCAATTAAAGCATTGCTGAAAAATTATCGTTTAAGTGACGACATTGCTTTTAGATTCTCCGACAAAAACTGGAGCGAATGGCCATTGCATGCAGATACATTTGCAAGTTGGGTACATAAAGTAGCCGGGAATGGTGATGTGATAAACCTGTTTATGGACTATGAAACTTTTGGCGAACATCAGTGGGAAAGCACAGGCATTTTTGATTTTATGGATCATCTGCCACGTGAAATATTAAAACATCCTGACTTTGGATTTATGACACCATCTCAGATAGTTGAAACCTACACCCCTCGTGGTGTATATGATGCACATGAGTTTATCAGTTGGGCTGATAGCGAGCGTGATCTTTCAGCGTGGCTGGGAAACAACATGCAGCAGGAAGCTCTAACAAAAATTTATTCTATAAGCGAAAGAGTGCTTGGATCGGGCAATAAAGATTTAATTGACGTATGGGGCAAACTGCAAACCAGCGATCATTTTTATTATATGAGTACTAAGTTTTGGAGCGATGGCGATGTACATAAATATTTCAGCCCCTATAACTCACCATACGATGCTTATATTTTTTACATGAATGCATTTTCAGACTTTGAATCAACATTATCAGAAGAAAGTAAACCAAAAAAGAAAGCTGCCGCAAGAAAGCCTGCTGTGCCACGTAATAAGAAGCCTGCTGCTGAATAAAATTTTTCTTCAGTAATTTAAATGGAACATTTCAGAGAGTCGCTGCTGATTTTGATTTCAACACCTATTTACCTTGTTGTTATTGGTGCTGAAATATTTTTTTCTGCCCATAATCATTTAAGGCTCTATTCAAAAAAAGGAACTCTAGTCAATGTCTATCTCATGCTGTTGAATTTGGGGCTTGATATTTTAATGCGTACTGTAAGTCTGTTAGTTCTAAATTATTTTTTCGATTTCAGGATTATTAACTCCTACCCTACCGCATGGATTTACTGGGTAGCTTTATTTCTTGCAGAAGATTTTATGTATTACTGGCTGCATCGGATAGACCATTTTTGTCGGTTGTTCTGGGCTGTTCATGTAACACACCACAGCAGCGAAGAATTTAATCTAACTGTAGGTTTCCGTTCTTCTGTTTTGCAACCACTGTACAGGTTCATCTATTTTATTCCACTTAGTGTCGTTGGCTTTAAGGCTATTGACATCATGTTTATATACAGCGCAACGCAAATTTTCGGAATATTGGTTCATACACAAACCGTGGGTAAATTAGGGTGGCTCGAATATTTTCTGGTAACGCCATCACATCACAGAGTACATCATGCAAGCAATGTTTGCTATCTTGACAGAAACATGGGAATGGTTTTGATTATTTGGGATAAATTGTTTGGTACTTTCCAGAAGGAATTGGAGCATGAACCTGTTAAGTATGGTCTGACACAAAACCTTCAATCTAATAACCCTGGCAAAATTGTTTTTCACGAATGGCAGGATATCATCTGCGATTTAAAAAAGAAAACGTCTTTTAAAAATAAAATCATGTACTTGCTTGGCCCTCCGGGATGGAGTCATGATGGCAACAGAAAAACAAGTGCACAACTGCGCAAAGCTCTATTGAAAAAGAAATAGCTTCATTTATTTCTTGATTCTTGAACTGAAAATTTTCCTTATCTTTTCTACCTTAGGCTGTATTACAAACTGACAGTATGGTTCATGTCCATTCAGTTTAAAATACTCCTGATGGTAATTTTCTGCAGGGTAAAATTGTTGCGCTCGTGAAATTTCAGTCACAACTGGTTTGCCAAAGGTATTTTCCTCATTCAGTTTTTTCTTGTAGTTCTCTGCAGTTTGCTTCTGCATGTCATTATAAAAAAAGATAACAGAACGGTATTGAGTACCTACATCAGCACCTTGCCTGTTCAATGTAGTTGGGTCATGACTTTCCCAAAACACTTCCAGCAATTCATCATAGGATATTTTGCTTGGATCAAATACTATCTGAATACACTCTGCATGTCCGGTGTTTCCCATACAAACCTGCTGATAACTTGGGTTAGCAACTGTACCACCGGAATAGCCTGATGTTGCTGAGATGACGCCATCAATTGTTTCAAAAACAGCTTCTGTACACCAAAAACATCCTGTGCCAAATAAAGCTGTGTCTGTAGCTATGTTGGTTTCCATATTTGTAAAATTAGAATTTTCTTGAGATGGCTGCGCATGATTCTGACAACCTACAAACATAATTAATGCGATTAATCCTTTCATGTAATACATTTTTGAAGTCTGTCACGAATAAACAAAATAAAATTGTTTTGGTTTAATTCATCTAATGGTTCAATTGCATTCTTCTGTTTGCTTCTATACTCAGTAGGCGCGAGCGTGTCGCTCATGTCATTTTATTATTTTCACTTTTGGCGAAAGATATATTAATGTTATGGCTGCAAGCCATTAAAATGAAAGGCAACGAGCGACACACTCGCGCCATCATAAGGCGGCAACGGAACACGCAAACACAGTTGAAGGATTTTCAAATTAAGGAAGGATTCTAAACTATGTGCAAACTTAAAAAAATTAATTCCCTTAAACCTTATATTAAATTAATTTGGATATGAAAATAAAATCCCTTTAACTTTACAAATCTTTAAAAATAACATTACTACCAAACTAAAATCCCAACTATCATGGAACCAACCAAATCAAAAAGCGGCAAAGCATGCTGGAGCTTGCTTGCTGCGCTACTGTTGTTTTCAATAAGCAGCAAAGCCCAACCATCTGATGCTTACGTAAGCATGAAGACTACTTCTGTTGCAGGTACTGTACATGGAGTATATTACATTGAACTGGCTGACACCAACAATGTGAGCGAAATTGAAATCAAACTCGGCACCGGCTGGACATCTGCCGACTTGGTAAATGTAGTGTTTACTTATGACAGCCCCGGCAGTCTGCCGCAGGGTTACAGTTACACACGTGAAGGAAACAAGATAGCCATTGACATGGGCAATTTTCCCGAACAGTCTTCTTATTACGGAAACGTAAGAACAAAAAATGGTGCAACATGGAGTAATAATTACACCTTTGTTTCAAACTAATCCATTGAAGAATTAATAAAATTAAGTTTAACATTTAAAAAGCAAATACCTTGAAAAGAATATATTCACTCCTTATCTATATTGTGTTTATACAAACATATTCTGCAATAGCAACCACTTATACATGGACAGGAAACACAAGCACTGCATGGAACACTACGTCTAACTGGTCACCATCAGGAACACCTACAACAGGCGATTTTGTACACATTTACAGTGCTACATACAATCCGCAACTTCCGGGAAATCTAACCTTAAACGGAATTTATATGCACAGCGGCACGCTTAATTTGAATGGCGATACTTTGTTGCTTAACTCCGGTACAAGCACTTTTAGTGGTGGTACTGTTACCAATGGATTGCTGCAACTGCGCGGCACGGAAATGACTTTTAACAGCACCACTTTTAATGCTCCTATTGATGCAGTGGTTGACCGTATTAACCTGAACGGATGCACGTTTAACAATTACTGTTATTTTGAAACCGTAACCAATGTTCCAGGAACAGGAAGCGGTGGAGCAGTGTTTAACGACAGTGTTTACCTGTATCATAATTACACGGGGTCGGGAATTTGGGTAATGAACAACAACACCGGACACCGCTTTAACGGTAAAGTAACCATACATAACAAAGGAACAAAAGAAATCACCTTTGCAGGGGCGGGCATTAATGTGTTCAATGGCGATATAGTTTTAATCAACACCGGAGACGGAGGAATTATGTTAGGCAATGATACGCTCACGGCAGGGCATACCATCAGTATTGGAAGCGGAGGTTTTTCGGCAGGTGATTTTAATGCCACTAATTTTTATCAGGATGGCAACACTGCTATAAGCCTCACCTTTACAGGCTCGGCATTGCCAAGCATAACAGGAGCAACGTTTGGAGGTAATTTCAGCATCATTTCCAATGTATTGCTGTTTAAAAACTGCACGTTTAACGGCACGGCAGCATTTGCGGCCACAGGCAGCGGCAGCAGCAGTTGGTATGGTGGCAATATATTTTATGGCAATGCAACTTTTACCAATAATGCTTCGGCAGGCAACCTGCGGCTTGATGCCGACACAGCCAACACCTACTATGCCGATGCCACCTTTGGCGGCTCGCGTGAGTTGAGGGTGTGCTATGGAAATGACGTAAGCTCCTTTTACGGAAACATAACCACAGCAAGCAATACTACTTTTAATGCAGGCACAGGCATATTGTGCCTTGCCGGCAGCGGAACACAGGCATTGAGCTTTCACAGCAATACGCTTGTGAAAAACCTGATGCTGAACAAAAGTGGAGGCAGTGCAACACTGGCAACTGCATTGACAGTAAGCGGAACGGTAACATTTACAAAAGGTACGCTCACCACCACAAGCAGCAATTTGCTTACCATCAACAACGGTGGCACAGTGAGTGGAGCAAGCGATAGTAGCTTTATTGACGGACCTGTTAAAAAAATCGGCAATGCTGCGTTTGTGTTTCCGGTGGGAAAGGGAAACAGCTACCGCGCCATAGAGATAAGCGCGCCAAGCAATACGTCCGATGCGTTTACGGGGGAGTACTTTAATACAGGGCAAACGTTAGGTGGCAATATGGATACAACTATAAATACCGTCAGCAGTTGCAATTATTGGAATTTGAGCAGAAATACAGGAAGCAGCAATGTAACAGCAAAGTTTCAATTTGATTCAACGGCTTGTGATTGGAATAGTCCTGATTCAGCGCATATTGGGTACTGGAACGGAACAAAATGGGTGGATAAAGGCGTTGGAATAGTTGACAGCATTTACATAAAACCGGCAACAGCTTTAACAAGTTATGGTAATTTTTTATTCGCCTATAATCTTAACCATCCTACCATTGGCGGCTTGCTTTATTATGCTGTTGTCAGCAATGACTCATTGATATTAAATGATACGTTAAAAGCTTTTGATTTAAGTGCGGCAAGAAACATTAATAACATCACAAAGCTGATTGACAGCGTGAATTTTACTTCAAACTCATCAGATGTAGAATCATTGAAATTAAAAATTCAGTCGGAGAAGAAGCTTATGAATAATCTGAGCGCTACCGTATTAACGGCTGGGCAAATAGTGGGGCAAACATTGACGGCAGGCGTTTATAAAGTTAACGGAAGCCTGACGATAGATGATATTGTTATATTGCAAGGCGACACAAGTTCAGTATTTGTATTTAATATTTCCGGTAATCTGAATCTTATTAATAATTGCGCCATTAATCTTGACGGAGCAAAAGGGTATAATGTTTTCTTTAATGTGGACAGCGGAATTACGATTAGCGGAACCACATTCCTGAACGGGTTGTTTTTTGCAAACGGTATCATTACCGTAAACAATGGTTTTTTAGGACAGGCGGCATTGTATTCTCTGAATAAAATCATTATAAATTCCGTTACTGATGTTTACAGTTCTTATCGACTGAGAGCTCCTCGTTTACCGTTTTTGACAACTTTTGCTGCTTGTGGCTTGAACTATACTCAAGCTACGATAAACCTGCATCAGCGTGCAGGAAGTTCCGCTCCTCAAGGAGCAGCCCAGCCTGCTGCATTAAATTTAGCTTTGGCTAACATAATGCCTGTACAAGCATACCTGTTTTTTACATTGGTTTCGTCCGTAACCCCCCCTAACAATATTACTGTTACATTTAATAATGTTAACTATAATGCCACATTAAGGCGAGCTTTATCCGGTGGAACCTGTTGGGATGCTGATGGGTATATTTTTACAGCAAGTTATTTGGTAAATATTCCTGTAAATGCAGTTAATTTATCAGGGGTTAACACTATAGACCAGTTACCCACTGCCGGAGGTAATCCTGATATGGATACGGATGGCGCTTGCCTGTTTCTGATATACAGAGATGAATGCGCTTCTAATAATCAAAGAGCTTTTGGGTATATCGCCATGGACTATGGGTTAACTATTAATAGTAATGGGGTGGCTATTACCGAACAGTTATCCTTTTATACACCTTCTACAACATATGGATTTATTATTTTTAATCGCAATGCCTTTGTGCTTGTGGGTGATTATGAAGTGCCTGTAAGTAATGGCACTCTGTCTGTTTCTAGATGGTTTGGTTCCTCTAATGTGCCTATTGGTGGAAATATGTTTGATTTTGGTGCAGTAAATAATTATGACATATTAAATCCTTCAGGTCCAAACTTCAATTTCTCGAAAAATCAAGATGACTGCGCAAACTTAAGTTTGATAGGAGCTTATTATTCTGTAAGGAACACAAACTTATGTGCTGATTTTACACTTTCCGCTACTACCGTAAACTCTTGCCAAAATAGTGCTTCCGGCTTTATAGATTTAACCGTTACACCTGCCGGAACTTATACTTATGAATGGTCAAACAGTGCAACAACTCAGGATTTATCAGGTATAGCAGCAGGAACTTACACGGTAACTGTTACCAATCCTAACGGATGTTTTCATCAGTTGACAGTAACGGTAAATCCAAATGCCCAACTAACTGTTAACATATCCTCTCAGAATAGCCCGCCATTTTGCGCAAACAATTATCCTGTGCTTTCGGCTAACGTAAGCAGTGGAACTTCGCCTTATACTTACCAATGGTATGATGCGGGCAACAGTCCCATTAGCGGAGCTACACAGTCAACCTATCAGATTTCTTCATTTGGCACTTATTTCGTTATAGTTACTGATGCCAATGGCTGCACGGGAACAAATTCCATTATAACATCAGAAGATGTTATAAATGTTTCCATTAATCAAACTCCCATTACCTGTCATAATCAGAATAACGGAAGCCTCACCGCCATGCCTGCGGGAGGTGCAACAACCTACCAGTGGAGCAACAGCGCCACAACGCAAACAATTACCAACCTCAACGCAGGAACCTACACCGTAACGGTAACTCAAAATGGATGTACAGGAAGCACTTCGGCTACGTTAACCAATCCACCTATACTTACCGTTTCTGTTTCTAAAACCAACGTTTCCTGCCAGGGCGGAAATGATGGCACGGCAACGGCAACGCCTTCCGGTGGGGTAACGCCTTATACCTATCAGTGGTCATCAGGCGGTGCTGCCACCTCACAAACAAATACCGGATTAACAACAGGCACATATACCGTTACCGTTACGGATGCCAACGGCTGCACGGTGGTTGGAAGCATAACCATTCCTTTCAACTCAGCTTTACCGCCTGCTCCGCAAATTACGGGTAACGGTGTAGCAGCTTGTATGACCACCAACAGCTATTCGGTAATCAATATACTTTCCGGTGGCACTTACAGTTGGACAGCCTCATCCGTAGCAACGGGACCATCTTCCGGCAATGGCTCCACTGCAAGCAACATTGACTGGAATGATTATACATCGGGCAGCATTACCTTTACTGTTACTGCTCCCTCCGGCTGCCAGAATTCTGCTACCTTTAATATTTACCCCTGTTGCGATAATGTCAACGACAATGTTATAAACACAAGCGTAACCGAGCTGATTACTGCTGTTATGGGCAATCCTTCAGCCTATGATTATTTTACGTATGATGCAATGACGGACTTAGCAGAAATTAATACTGGCGGCACCTTCGGCAGCAACACTTTTGTTATAAACGGAACATTTACCGTTGACCATGACCTGCTAATAAGTAATTCCAATATCACTTTAGGTCCTGATGCTGAAATAATTATTGAAGACGGATACAGTTTGTATATTGACACTGATGATCCTTCTTACTTACATGCCTGCGGCAGCTATATGTGGAAACAGATTACCATTAATCCGGGTGGGTATCTGTATGCTATTAATTCTTATTTTGAAGATGCTAAAACGGCTGTTGTTTCCGAAAATAATTCTGCCGCAAGTAAGGAAGGCGGTTATTGGTTAGCCGGAAACACCTTTAACAGAAATTATGTGAGTCTGTATGTTTCACCTTACAATAAAAGCCACAAAGGATATTTAAACGTTAATTATTTCAAATGCGCAACCACCACTACAGGCACCATGCAAGGAACTATTACCATTGACCCTCATATTGGGCAAACATCCATATCGGGAGTAGATGTGGATAATGTTACAGGTGATATAACAATAGGTGGCTGGGGATTTGGTTCCTATAGCTATTTATCTTCCAACATATTTGACGGGCTTTGTTACGGTATGAGGGGGTATAATTCCAATTTGTACATAGGAAACAATATTTTTATGAATATGCGCAATTATAATGGACTGAATTCTGCAGGTGCGGGTGCAGGCGTTTTCCTTGACGGTCTGGGTATGACCAATGGCGCGAAAGCTTTCATCGGGCTTTATGATCCCGGCATGGGTTGGACAAATAATTTGTTTAAAGAAAACTTATACGGAGTGCTTGCCACAGGCAATTCTAACTTAAACTTTACTTATACAGATTTTGAGTCAACCAATAATTACGGAACGGGAATTTGGTATGCAAGAGCTACAAATGCTACTTTAAATGTTACAGATGATGTATTTTATTCCGGACTTCCCAATACCTTTACGGGCTTAAAAACAGGAGTAATTGTGATAAACTGCAGAAACAGCAGCATCAACATTAAGAAAAATATATTTTCAAACTCCTCTGTTTCAAACACAGGTTACAGCGCCATCAGGCTGCGGAATGTTGCCATTCCGTTTCAGAACATGCCCAATGTTACCACAGTTTCAGGTAATCAAATTGATCTTGACCACGGCACAGGAATAGAGCTTACGCGCTATAACAATGCACAAATTGGCGGCACTGACCCGAATATAATTAATATAAACAGCACCCCTTCCGGTGCAGCTTCTTACGGCATTCGCATAGCCAACTCTGCCGTTAATGATGTGTGGGGCAACCATATTGAGGGTCCTAATACTTTGCCTTTGGCATCTGTTGACAACCTCCTCTTTGGCGTGCTGGTGCAAACACCCTCTGCTGCTGCAAGCGGCAGCTCTGCCAATATTATTACCGATAATAATATTATAAAAACGGGCACGGGCATTGGCTTTTTGACTACCAACATTCCTCAAACAGTTAAGTGCAACACCTTAGACCAAAATTGGAGCGGGGTGCGCCTTGTGGGTAGCAGCATTGGCGACCAGATGCCCTCCGGACGCGACCAAAACAACACCTGGAACCAGCAGGCATTTCCAAGTCCGTCATTTGAAAGGGCTATCGTTAGTAACCCTATAATATCCCCTAAACCAATTTGGTATTATGGAAATGTTGCTGCTTTAACTTCTGTTGAAATGACTCCTTTCGCATGCATGGATTTTCAATCCGCAGCAGTTGGCTATGACTGCGACCCGTCTGTGCTGCGCGCACAGCAGCAGTTGCTTACCGATGTGGCTGCCCAAGAGGGATATTATGACAGCCTCGATGCTGACATGCAGTACTGGGCGCAGAGGCAGGTGTATGAGCTGCTGCTGAGCGATGACAGCCTTATGCTGCAAGGAACCGCTGCCGACACCCTTTTTAGCGCTGTGGAAAGACAGCGTGGCTACGGGCAACATTGGCACATTCAGAACCATTGCCGATTCGGCTATAGTTAATGCCACTTATGCCGCTGAACTGAACTACAACATAACCCCTCTTAACCATGCCGAAGAAAATGAGCAGGCAGTGTATGCGCTGTATTTTGCATTAGCCGGTGAGCAGCCCGACTCGGCACAGCATGAAACACTCAGCGCCATAGCTGCCGAAAATGCCATAAGCGGAGGCGGTGGGGTATATATGGCACGAGCCATGATTGATACCAATGCCGATGATGTTACCGGAATAGCAAGCCTGCGAATGATTGCGCCAAAGCAAACGGATATCAAACATTCAGGAAAATTATATCCCAATCCTGCTAATACTGTGGTGTATTATGAAAATGTGTTAGGAGAGGATGAAAACGGGAAGATAAAATTAATGGATATGTTAGGAAAAGAAATAAAAGAATACAAACTAACAAAAGGCAGTAATTTAATTTCAATACCTGTATCTGAGTTGTCAAAAGGCATATACATGGTAAAGGTGGAAATTACGGAGCGTAACAGTGAAATAATTAAATTGGTAGTTAATTAAATAATTATTTTTGTGAGGAGGCTTTGTGCCTCCTCACAATTTTAAATTATGAAAAAATTTATTATTTATTTATGCTTGTTTTCTGCTATTAAAGCAGATTCACAAAATCTTGTTTTGAACCCTTCGTTTGAGGATACAATAGCATGCCCAACAACAACAGCAATTCCAATGCAATGCGAATATTGGTACACTGCTAATATAGGCAGTCCTGATTATTTTAGTGAGCAGCCTGATATATTTTGCGGAACATCACCGGTACCGTTAAGCAATGCTGGTTATCAATATGCCAGAACGGGAATTGCTTATGTAGGGTTAGGCACATTTGTTTCTTCAATTTTCCCAAATGGAATTAACAGACGAGAATATATTGGCGGAGAACTTTCTGACACATTAAAACAGGGGCATGAGTATTGTGTCAGCTTTTATATATCGGTTGCAGAGGAATTAAAATATGTTACAGACGGCATAGGATTATACTTATCTATTGACAGCGCGGTTGATTATACCATCAACACCAACCTTCCGTTTGTACCGCAAATTTCAAACCCTTCAGGCAACATAATTTATGATACGCTTAATTGGGTGCAAATTTCGGGGACGTACATTGCCAATGGAGGAGAAAAGTATTTTACCATTGGTAACTTTAAAGATGATGCTAATACCTTGATTGATTCTATAAATAACAATGTTCCTCAAAGCCGATATGTATCTTACTTATTTATTGATGATGTAAGTGTAATAGATTGTACGGTGGGTATTAGCGAAGTAAATAATAATAAAGATATAGGCAGGCTTTATCCAAATCCTGCACGTACAACAGTGTACTATGAAAGTGAGTTGAATGATAATGAAAATGGCTTACTGGAATTATATGATATGCTCGGCAATAAATTATCGGCATATACATTAAATCATGGTAAAAATAAAATTACCATAGGAACATCAGGTTATGCACGTGGAGTATATATGGTTAAAGTAAATATAACTGACAGGCAACCTGAATTTATAAAACTGATATTGCAGTAAATAACCTTAAATTTGCAGGGAGGTTTAAAGCCTCTCTGCAAATTTTTTTAAAATATGAAAAAGTTAACTATTTATTTATGCTTGTTTTTATCATTAAAGGTAAGTGCACAAAACTTGGTATTAAACCCAAGTTTTGAAGATACCATAGCCTGCACAGGCACCTATGCTATGCCATGCAATTATTGGTATTGGGCAACTTATGGTAGTCCAGATTATTTCAGCGAACAACCAGATATCAATTGTGTGGTACCTGCCCCACAAAGTACTGCAGGTTTTCAGTATGCAAGAACTGGAATTGCTTATGTAGGATTGGGCGTATTTACTGAACATACAATCTCTGCTTTTATTAATAAAAGGGAATATGTGGGTGGAATATTGTCGGACACATTAAAGCAGGGGCATGAGTATTGTGTCAGCTTTTATGTATCGGTTGCAGAGGAGTTTAAGTATGTTACAGATGGTATAGGTTTATACCTTTCTGTTGACAGCGCTGTTGATTATACCATAAACACCAACCTTTCGTTTGTTCCGCAAATTTCAAACCCTTCCGGAAATATAATTTATGATACGCTTAACTGGGTGCAGATTTCGGGAACGTACATAGCTAATGGTGGTGAAAAATATTTAACCATTGGCAACTTTAAAGATGATGCTAATACCATGATTGATTCTGCCTCATCAACAGCAAATAGTGCATACTATTTCATAGATGATGTAAGTGTAATAGATTGTACGGTGGGTATAAACGAAGTAAATGGTAATAAAGATATAGGCAGGCTTTATCCTAATCCTGCACGTACTGTAGTTTATTATGAAAATGAGTTAGCAGCGGACGAAAGCGGGAAGGTAAAATTAATGGATATGTTAGGTAAAGAAATAAAAGAATACAAACTAACAAAAGGCAGTAATTTAATTTCAATACCTGTATCTGAGTTATCAAAAGGCGTATATATGGTAAAGGTGGAAATTACGGAGCGTAACAGTGAAATGATTAAATTAGTAGTTAATTAAATAATTATTTTTGTGAGGAGGCACAAAGCCTTCTCACAATTTTAAATTATGAAAAAATTTATTGTTTGTTTATGCTTGTTTTTTTTGAGTAAAGCAGATGCTCAAAATCTTGTTTTGAACCCTTCTTTTGAAGATACAATAGCATGTCCAACAACAACAGCAATTCCAATGCAATGCGAATATTGGTACACTGCTAATATAGGCAGTCCTGATTATTTTAGTGAGCAGCCTGATATATTCTGCGGAACATCACCGGTACCGTTAAGCAATGTTGGCTTTCAATATGCCCGAACAGGTGTTGCTTATGTAGGGTTGGCACCATTTGTTTCGACTACATTTCCTTCTTTTGCTAACAGACGCGAATACATAGGAGGGATTTTGTCGGATACATTAAAGCAAGGGCATGAGTATTGCGTCAGCTTTTATGTTTCGGTTGCAGAGAAATTAAAATATGTTGTGGATGGCATAGGGTTGTTCCTGTCAACAGACAGTGCTGTTGATTATACTATCAACACCAACCTTTCATTTGTACCGCAAATTTCAAACCCCTCAGGCAATATAATTTATGATACGCTTAACTGGATGCAGATTTCAGGAACGTACATTGCCAATGGAGGAGAGAAATATTTTACCATTGGTAATTTTAACGATGACACAAATACATTAGTTGACTCCACGTCAGGAACAATAATGGGTGCATATTTTTTCATAGACGATGTAAGTGTAATTGACTGCACAGTTGGTATTAACGAAGTAAATGATAATTTAAGTTCAGGAAAATTATATCCCAATCCTGCTAATACTGTTGTTTATTATGAAAATGAGTTAGCAGCGGACGAAAGCGGGAAAATAAAATTAATGGATATGTTAGGTAAAGAAATAAAAGAGTACAACCTTACAAAAGGCAGTAATTTAATTTCAATACCTGTATCTGATTTGGCAAAAGGAATATACCTTGTAAAGATAAAAATAGCAGGGCGCAGCGATAAAATGATAAAGCTGGCAGTAAAATAACTGTATATTTGTGGAGGCTTGTTTAAAAGCAAGCCTCCTTTAATTATGAATAAGGTTCTGATAAGTTTATTTTTGTTTTTATCATTAAAAGCAAATGCGCAAAACTTAGTATTAAATCCTTCATTTGAAGATACCATAAGCTGCACAGGCACCTATGCCATGCAATGTAAATATTGGTATTGGGCAACTTATGGTAGTCCTGATTATTTCAGCGAACAGCCTGATATATTTTGCGGAACATCTTATGTTCCGCAAAGTGGAGCTGGATACCAATACGCACGAACTGGTATTGCCTATGTGGGATTAGCAGTTTTTACCGAACATATAAACCCCAATCAGATTAACAGGCGGGAATATGTAGGAGGAGAATTATCCGACACGTTAAAGCAGGGGCATGAGTATTGTGTCAGCTTTTATGTTTCGGTTGCGGAGGAATTAAAATATGTTGTTGACGGCATAGGGTTATATCTTTCTGTTGACAGCGCTGTTGATTATACCATTAACACCAATCTTTCGTTTGTTCCTCAAATTTCAAACCCTGCGGGTAATATAATTTATGATACGCTTAACTGGGTGCAGATTTCGGGAACGTACATTGCCAATGGAGGAGAGAAATACCTTACCATTGGTAACTTTAAAGATGACGCTAATACTATGATTGATTCTGTTAACCTCAGTCTCCCACTTGGTGCACATGGAGCATATTTTTTTATTGACGATGTAAGTGTAATAGATTGTACGGTGGGTATAAACGAAGTAAATGGTAATAAAGATATAGGCAGGCTTTATCCTAATCCTGCACATACTGTAGTTTATTATGAGGATAATTTAAATGATATAGAAAAGGGAATAATACAATTGCAGGATATATCAGGCAGAAATCTTAAAGAATACAATTTGAAGAGTGGAGTAAATCGAATTACCATACCTGTATCTGATTTGGCAAAGGGCATGTATATGGTTAAGATAAAAATAACAAATCGTGACGAAAAGATGATTAAATTAGCAGTGAAATAAATGTATATTTGTGTAGGCTTGCTCAAAAGCAAGCCTCCATTAATTATGAATAAGATATTTGTTTGTTTATTCCTGATATTTTCTTTTCAGGCGAAATCACAAAATTTAGTATTAAATCCAAGTTTTGAAGATACCATAGCCTGCACAGGCACCTATGCCATGCAATGTAAATATTGGTATTGGGCAACTTATGGCAGTCCTGATTATTTCAGTGAACAGCCTGATATATTTTGCGGAACATCTTACGTTCCGCAAAGTGGAGGTGGATACCAATATGCAAGAACAGGAATTGCTTATGTAGGATTGGGTGTTTACACAAAACATGTTTCCCCAAATCATATAAATAGAAGAGAATATGTAGGAGGAGAATTATCCGATACATTAAAGCAGGGACATGAGTATTGTGTCAGCTTTTATGTTTCGGTTGCAGAGGAATTCAAATATGTTGTGGATGGCATAGGGTTATATCTTTCTGTTGACAGCGCTGTTGATTATACCATAAACACAAACCTTTCGTTTATGCCTCAAATTTCAAACCCTGCGGGCAATATAATTTATGATACACTTAACTGGGTGCAGATTTCGGGAACGTACATAGCCACCGGTGGTGAAAAATATTTGACCATTGGCAATTTTAAAGATGATGCTAACACCGCAATTGATTCTACAAGTGCAAGTCTAATTGAAAGTTATTTTTTTATTGACGATGTAAGTGTAATAGATTGTACGGTGGGGATTGGCGAAGTAAATGGTAATTTAGGTTCAGGAAAATTGTATCCCAATCCTGCACATACAGTAGTATATTATGAGGATAATTTAAATGATATAGAAAAGGGAATAATACAATTGCAGGATATATCAGGCAGAAATCTTAAAGAATACAATTTGAAGAGTGGAGTAAATCGAATTACCATACCTGTATCCGATTTGGCAAAAGGTATGTATATGGTTAAGATAAAAATTAACGGCAGAGCAGACGAAAATAAAAAGCTGTTAATACAATAAAACTTAGTAAATTTGGGGTATGATAACGTAGGTGTCATACCCCAAATAATTTAAAATGAAAAAGTTTTTAATTATTATCATCTGTTTTATTGCATTAAACAGCAATGCTCAGAATTTAGTTATTAATCCTTCATTTGAAAATACAATACCATGCTGGATATTTATTAATCTTGGCACATGGCAAATGCAATGTACTAATTGGTATTCAGCATCAGGTGGCAGTCCTGATTATTTCAGCGAAACATATGACCCTCTCTGTTATGCTTCTCCTGTTCCGTTAAATCAGGTAGGTTTTCAATATGCCAGAACAGGGGTTGCTTATGTGGGCATAGGGGTTTTTACTGAACATATAACACCTAATCATATTAACAGGCGTGAATATATTGGCGGAGAATTATCCGACACGTTAAAGCAGGGGCATGAGTATTGCGTCAGCTTTTATGTTTCGGTTGCAGAAGAATTCAAATACGTTGTGGACGGCATAGGTTTATACCTTTCTGTTGACAGCGCTGTTGATTATACCATCAATACCAACCTGTCGTTTGTTCCTCAAATAGAAAATCCTTCAGGCAATATTATTTATGATACGCTTAACTGGGTGCAAATTTCAGGAACGTATATTGCCAATGGCGGAGAAAAATACCTGACCATTGGTAACTTTAAAGATGATGCTAATACCATGGTAGATTCTGTTAACCTCAGTGCTTCACTTGGTGCGCATGAAGCATATTTTTTTATTGACGATGTAAGTGTAATAGATTGTACGGTGGGTATAAACGAAGTAAATGATAATTTAAGTTCAGGAAAATTATATCCCAATCCTGCACATACTGTAGTTTATTATGAAAATGTGTTAGGAGAGGATGAAAGCGGGAAAATAAAATTAATGGATATGTTANNCATACCTGTATCCGATTTGGCGAAAGGAATATATATGGTTAAGATAAAAATTAATGGCAGAACGGACGAAAATAAAAAGCTGTTAATACAATAAAACTTAGTAAATTTGGGGTATGATGACGTAGGTGTCATACCCCAAATAATTTAAAATGAAAAAGTTTTTAATTATTATCATCTGTTTTATTGCATTAAACAGCAATGCTCAGAATTTAGTTATTAATCCTTCATTTGAAAACACAATACCATGCTGGATATTTATTAATCTTGGCACATGGCAAATGCAATGCACTAATTGGTATTCGGCATCAGGTGGCAGTCCTGATTATTTCAGCGAACAGCCTGATATATTTTGCGGAACATCACCGGTACCGTTAAGCAATGTTGGCTTTCAATATGCCCGAACAGGAATTGCTTATGTGGGGTTAGGCCCATTTGTTTCGACTACATTTCCTTCTTTTGCTAATAGACGAGAATACATAGGGGGAGGTTTGTCGGATACATTAAAGCATGGGCATGAGTATTGTGTCAGCTTTTATGTATCAGTTGCTGAAGAATTCAAATATGTTGTTGACGGTATGGGAATATACTTATCGGTGGATAGTGCCGTTGATTATACCATTAACACCAACCTTTCGTTTGTTCCACAAATTTCAAACCCTGCAGGCAACATTATTTATGATACGCTTAGCTGGGTGCAAATTTCGGGAACATACATAGCCAATGGCGGAGAAAAGTATTTTACCATTGGTAACTTTAAAGATGATGTAAATACATTAGTTGACTCCTCGTCAGGAACATTAATGGGCGCATATTTTTTCATAGATGATGTAAGTGTAATAGATTGTACGGTTGGTATTAACGAAGTAAATAGTAATAAAGATGTAGGCAGGCTTTATCCGAATCCTGCACGTACTGTAGTTTATTATGAGGATAATTTAAATGATATAGAAAAGGGAATAATACAATTGCAGGATATATCAGGCAGAAATCTTAAAGAATACAATTTGAAGAGTGGAGTAAATCTAATTACCATACCTGTATCTGATTTGGCAAAAGGTTTGTATATGGTTAAGATAAAAATTAACGGCAGAGCAGACGAAAATAAAAAGCTGTTAATACAATAACCCCCCTCTCTGGCGCACCGCGATAGTTATCGGGATGCGCCAGAGGAGTATGGAGACAATGCGGAGACAAAAAAAACATTTCACGAGCACCCACTATCT
>JRYD01000151.1_pt1 | contig 35849 bp, 33 predicted proteins | sample 235311 | NCBI WGS metagenome assembly JRYD01 (sample SAMN03074213, study PRJNA261472) | activated sludge metagenome | biome: Common Effluent Treatment Plant; feature: Wastewater; material: Activated sludge; isolation source: activated biomass in a lab-scale reactor treating industrial wastewater at... | reverse complement strand
GTTCATGTGCCCGGGCATGCGTCCGGCGACCGGGTGGATCGCAAATTTGACCGTCACGCCACGCTTTTTGAGGGCGTCGTACAACTCGCGGACCTTGTGCTGGGCCTGGGCGACCGCCATGCCGTATCCAGGGACGATGACGACCAGCGACGACTCGCCGAGGATTGTCGCGGCGTCTTCGGGTGTCTCGGGCTTGTACTGCTTCTGCTCGCCGCCTGCCGCCGAGGCCGTCACCTGTCCAAAGGCCCCAAAGAGCACGCTCGTGAACGAGCGGTTCATGGCCTTGCACATGATGATGGAGAGAATGAACCCCGACGAGCCGTCGAGCGCCCCGGCCGTGATCAGAAGCTTGTTGTCGAGCACGAACCCCATGGCGACGGCCGCGAGGCCCGCGTAGGCGTTCAGAATCGCGATCACCGTGGGCATATCTGCCCCGCCGATCGGCATGACGAGCATCCACCCAAAGTTGAACGCGAGGAAGACCAACCCCGCAAAGATCAACGGCGCGTGGGCGGCGTGGGGATCGACGACAAGCGTGACGCCCAGGCCGAGCGCCGCCAGGAACGCGATCGCGTTAACGACGGACTGACCCTTATAGACCCACGGCCTCTGCGGGATCCAGCGGAACTCCTGGAGTTTCCCCGCGGCGATCAAGGAACCAGTAAACGTCAGGAACCCAAGAAGCACCTCGAAAACGATCGCCCCGACGCGGAACGATGTCAGCATCTCCGGCTCATGATGGAACCAGAAGAGGAACTTCGCTGTGCCCACGAGCCCCGCGGCTAGCCCGCCAAAGGCGTGCGAGAGCGCCGTTCGCTGGGGGACGGCCGTCAGCGGGACGTTCGCCAGCCACACGCCCGGTCCAACGGCGAGGGCTAGGGGAATAAGAATCCACAGATGCTCGGAGACCTCGGGCTTGGCCCAGGTGGCAAGGACGGCGATGCCCATCCCGACGACGCCCGCATGCACGCCACGCCTCGCCGTCTTCGGATCGCTCATCCAGTACAGCGAGAGGATGAACATCGCGGCGCCGACGAGGTAGGCCAGTTCGATCAGCGCCCCCGCGGAGGCGACACCCGCGCCGAGCAAGAGTGGGAGGGTCACGAGGGCGTCCCTCCCGCGTTCGTGGATGGAGCGTTCTTGCCCGCGGGCTTGAACATCTTGAGCATGCGGTCGGTGATCATGAAACCCGAGACGATATTGGTCATGCTCGCAAAGAGGGCGACGGCCCCGAGCGCCCGGACCCACGTGGGGTAGTCCTTGCCGCCGGCGATGAGGATCGCCCCGACAACCGCGATCGCGGAGATGGCGTTGGTCAGCGACATCAAGGGCGTGTGGAGCAATCTCGACACGCGCCGGATCACGCCCAGTCCGATGAACGTCGCGAGCATGAACACGAAGAGCAAACCGACGAGCGTGGTGCTCGTGGTGCCGGAGGTCGCGTGGACTCCTGGTTGAGGGGGGGCTTCATGCGTCTGCACGCTTTCCGTGACGCTCGTCGTGGTTGGCTTAGGCTCCATGCCGCAGGGCCTCCTTGGTTCGGGCGTGCACCACTTGCCCCTGGTGGGTGATCATGGCGCCGGCGAGGATCTCGGCGCTCGCCGCGTCCCAACCATCCAGCGCGATCACGCCCTCGCGGGTAAACGTCGAGATGAAACTCGTGAGGTTCCGCGACCACAAAAGGCTCGCGTGCGTCGGCATGCCCGCGGCAACATTGGTCGGGGCGAGGATGGAGATGCCATGGTGCGTGACCGTCTCGCCGGGGTGGGAGACCTCGCAGTTCCCGCCGCCGTCCGCCGCAAGATCGACGATGATGGAACCCGGCCTCATGCGTTCGACGATCGCCTTGGAGATGAGACGAGGCGCGGTCACGCCTCCGATGAGCGCGGTGGTCACGACCACGTCGCTCATCGCGCACTGCTCGGCGAGCAACTCCCCCTGGCGGGCCTTGTCCTCCTCGCTCAACTCGCGGGCGTACCCGCCGCCAGCCTGGGCCGATTCCTTCAACTCGATTCCGACATACTTCGCCCCGACGCTCTCGATCTGTTCCTTGACCTCGGGGCGGACGTCGGTCGCGCTGATGGCGGCGCCGAGTCGACGGGCCGTCGCGATCGCCTGCAAACCCGCCACCCCCGCGCCGATGACGAAGACCTTGGCCGCCAGCACGGTCCCCGCGGCGGTCATGAACATCGGGAAGTACTTCCCCAGATGCGTCGCCGCCAAGAGCACGCCGCGGTACCCCGCGATGTTCGCCATGGAACTCAAGGTGTCCATCGACTGGGCCTTGGTCGTGCGCGGGATGGCGTCGGTGGAGAAGGCGGTGACCCCCGCCTCGGCCATCGCGCCCACGAGCGACAGGTTCCGCGTGGGGAAGAACGACGCCAGCACCATCGCGCCCTTGCGAAGGCTTCGGATATCGCCCTCATCGGGAGCGTTCACGCCCGCCAGCAGGTCGCACGTCCCGACCACACTCGATCGTGAACTCTCGACAATCGCCCCCGCCTCGGCGTACAGCCCGTCGCCAAAGGCCGCATTCACGCCCGCGCCGGACTCGATCACAACCTCATGCCCAAGGGCCCTGAGTTTCTTGACGGATTCAGGGACCAGCGCGACTCGCGTCTCGCCGGCCCGGCGTTCAGAGACTACGCCTAGACGCATGGAGGCTCCGGGTAGAGGTCAATCGTCGGCACACCGCTCGTGAACATGCGGCATACATCGGTCATACCTGTCGGAATGCACCGACAGATTCCGCCTCAATCACGACTCGAACCGTGGGGGACCACCCAGCCCGCGCCGCGATCGAGGTCCCTCCACCCCGTCTGCCCGGGATTACCCACCGGTGCTCGAGACATACTTCTGCAGTTCCTGCACGACGTACTGGAACATCTTCTTCTGCGGCGTGCTGTCGGGCATCATCTTCGCGGCACGCTCGAGGTTCGGGAGTGCGGCCCGGGTCCCATCGACCCCCGACTTCTTCAGGTTCTCGACCATCTCCGTCGCCTGAGCCTGCTGCTCCGTGGAAAGGTCCGTCAACGCAATCTCGCCGCCCGCTCCCCCGCCCGCCGCCGCGTCCTTAGCAAGGGCTTTCACCTCATCCGGCAGGGCGAAGGCATCATCCTTCAGCGTGTTCACCTCGATGGTGTCGAACTTCACCTCGCCCATCGACGGCGTCGCACCCACGCCCTCAGGCTGTTCCGGCCCCGAGTCCGCCCCTTGCATGCGGAGCACGTGGAAGAACTTAACGCCTTCGATCGTCTTCCATTCGTCGATGGTCATCGTCATGCGCGGCTGCATGCCGTTCGCCGGCGACTCTAAACCCATCGGCATGCCCGTCTTCACGTTGTAATAGATAAACGAGTCCTGCCCGCCTTTGGACTGCTTCACCTTGTAGCACTCGGCATCGCGGAACGGCTCCTTGCCGACGACGCCCATGGACTTGATCTGGTCCTTCGCGAACGTACGCGGATCGAGGAGCATCATGTGCATGCCGACGAGCGCGCCCTGGTTCTCCGCGTCCTCCTTGCTCACGAGGTCATAGCCCATGACCGACTTGGTCCAGTAGACCTTGCCATCGGTCCCGCTGGACATCTCGCCCATCCCGGGAAGCGTCGTCTTCGAGAGCCGCCCGCCGGATCGCGACCACAGGTGCTCCATCTCCACCTTCTGCCCACCGAACTCCAGATTGCCCTTGGCGTGCAGGGTCTTGATCTTCTCGATCGCCGCCTTCCCGCCCAGGGCTTTGGCGGCATTGTCGAAGATGGAATCGAGCGAGGGCATGCCGGGGGCCGAAGCCGGCGCCGCGGGTGTGGTTGTGGCCGGGGGGGCAGAAATCGAGTGCTGGGCGAGGGCGCTGGCCACGCCCAAGGTGGACGCGGCGAAAGAGGCGAGCACGAACGTGGAACAAAGGGAGCGACGCATGGGAGGTCTCCTCGTGCGAAAAGGACAGGATCGGCCGCACAAGGCCCACTCCGGGCCACGCGGCATTCGGGAATGGTACACGGGGGAGGCCGGAGAGGTTGCGGCGGCCTGCTGTCGCTCACAGTCGCCCCGACGCGTCCACAAGTGGTGCTCAGACCCTTCGGGCGGCCTTCGTTGCCGATGCGGTTCTGATCTTCTTCCCGACCTTCTTCGCGACTCGTTTCGAGGTCTTCTTCATCACCGCCGTGGTGCTCGCGCCCGATCTCCGTGTGACCTTCTTCCCACTCTTCCCTCTCGCGACCGTCCCCGATCCCTTTGTGCCCTCGGCGCTCGCCTTCCGTGCCCTGCTCCCGCGCTGCGTCTCCAGGTTTCTCAGGTAGTACCCGAGGTACTTCTTCGTCGGCATCCGCCGGACCGCCTCGCCGATGACGTCAAGGGCGGCGTCCTCGATCCGCTTAATGCGGACGCAGCACTTGCCCATGTCGAGTTTCTTCCCCGTCTTCGCCCATGCCTTGCGGAACCAGGCTTCCTCGGCACCGCCACTCGTGGCATTGCCCCCGCCAGCCTCGATGTACATCCCCATCAGGTAGACCCCGAAGTAGTGCTTCTGCGACGACACCGCCGCGAAGAGCAGCGGCTTGCTCGGGTCGCAGTGGTACCCCTGCGGAAACACCCGATGCGGCACGACATACCCAATCATCCCGTACTGCATCACCTCTTCATAATCCTTATCGAGATTCTTCAGGATCACCTTCCGGATCGCTCCGACCGCGGCGCGGCGATCCTCGGGCAGGGACGCGAGATACTCCTTCACGCTGGCGGCGTCGGACTTCATGCCGGAAGGCTAGGTGAGAAGGTGAAGTGGTGACGAGGTGTGGTGTGGAGTGTGTGTGGGGGGGGGATCAGTGCGACGCCAGCGCCCGCTCGATGCGTCGGTCCGGCACCAGCCATATCGCGGCGACAACGGCGAAGAGAAAGAGGGCGATCCAGCGGCCATGGCCCCCGTGACCGCCCTCGCCATCGAGTAGGAGCGAGCAGAGCAGGCCGGAGACGTAGAGCGACAGGCTGATCCATTCCTTGCTGCCCTGCTTGATGGCGCGGACCAGTTCGCTATCGGGCGGGTGGTGACGGACGAGGAGACGCCGAAGGATGTCCCACGATCCGGCGCATCCCAGAAGATTCAGCCCATACAAAGCCACGGGAATGCTCTCGAAGCCGCACTCGCCCATCCAGCTCGTCGTGAACGGAATCAGGCTCAGCCAGAAGAGCAGGTGCAGGTTCGCCCACAACGTGCCCCCCGTCACCGAACGCGTCGCGTGGAGCAGGTGGTGGTGATTGGACCAATAGATGCCGACGTAGACGAAACTGAGGACGTAGGCGACGAACTTGGGGAGGACGGGGGCCAGGTCGTGGATCGCCGGGATCGCACCCTCGGCCGTGTGCGGCGCCTTCATCTCCAGCACCATGATGGTGATGACAATGGCGAGCACGCCGTCGCTGAACGCCTCGAGGCGGGACTTTGGAAGCAGTGGTGTCATGCCAGCCATTTCCGATTGTCCATTCCCAGTTGCCCCGTGCCCAATGCCTGAGCCCTACTTCGCCTTCCCCAACTTCTTGAGCGCCCGGATCCGCTCGGGGAGACTCAGCAGGCGGATGAACCCGCCCGCGTCCTTCTGGCTGTACACATCCTCGCCCTCGAAACTCACCATCTTCTCGGCATAGAGCGAGTTGGGGCTCTGCCGCTTCACCGCGGTGGCCGTGCCCTTGTACAGACGCACAACAACCTCGCCCGTGACGGGGCGGGCGATCGATTCGGCGCACGCCCAGAGCGCCTCTCGCAGAGGCGTGAACCAGCGCCCGTCATACACGAGTTCGGCGAAGGTGAGCCCGACGTGCTCGCGATAATGGAGTGTCTCACGGTCGAGGGTCAGTTCTTCCAGGGCGCGAAGGCCCTCGACAATGACGGTGCCGCCGGGTGTCTCGTAGAGCCCACGCGACTTCATGCCGACGCGCCGGTTTTCGACGAGATCGACGCGCCCCACGCCATGACGCCCGGCGAGGTCGTTGAGAGCGAGGACAATCCTCCACGCCTCGTCCTTCTGCCCGTTGAGCGCGACGAGCCGACCGGACTCGAACCGGAGTGTGACGTCCTCGGGCGTGTCCGGCGCGTCCTTGGGGTCCGCCGTGAGCATCCACGCGTCCGACGGCGGCGCGTTCCACGGGTTCTCGATCTCGCCTCCCTCGTGGCTGATGTGCCACAGGTTGCGATCACGCGAATAGATCTTGGTGGCGCTCGCGGTGGTGGGGATGTTGCGGGCCTTGAGATAGTCGAGCATGGCCAGACGACCCGAGAGTTTCCACGAGTCCATCCGCCATGGCGCGATCACCGGAAGATCGGGGGCCAGCGCGGCATACGTGCTCTCGAAGCGGACCTGGTCGTTGCCCTTGCCCGTGCACCCGTGGGCGAGAGCGGTGCAGTTCGTCCGCCGCGCGACCTCGACCTGGGCCCGGGCGAGGATCGGACGAGCCATGGACGTGCCCAGGAGGTATCGCCCCTCGTACATCGCGCCGGCGATGACGGTCGGCATGACGAACTCGTCGACAAAGTCCTTCTTGAGGTCCACGACGTGGCACTCCACGGCACCAGAGTCCTTGGCTTTCTTCTCGACGCCCGAGAGTTCGTCCGAGCCCTGCCCAACGTCGCCGACAACGCACACGACCTCGGCGTTCTCGATGTTCTCCTTGAGCCAGGGAACGATGCAGGACGTGTCAAGCCCACCGGAATAGGCCAGGGCGATGCGGGTCCTCGGCGTGGTCATGGTGATCTGCTTTCGTCGGTCGTCGCCGCATCCGCGGCGTTGCGTGTGTATCGAATTCGGCCCGGAGATCGTACCAGGGTCTGGCCACGAGGCGTTAGCGGCGAGCGAGCGTAAGAGTCAGGAGCGCGTTCTGGGCGTGCATCCGGTTCTCGGCCTGGTCATACACAAGCGACGGCCCGTGGACGCCGTCGATGACGTCGTCGGTCACCTCGACGCCACGCTTCGCCGGGAGACAGTGCATGAACGCGGCACGGGGCGAGGACGCCGGAAGCCCCTCGGAGGCGCGGGCGATGAGGGCGGCGTTGACCTGATACGGCGTGAAGTCCTCCTGGCGCTTCAGAGCGCCGTCGGTGGACTGACCCATGCTCGTCCAGACATCGGTGTAGACAGCGGTCGAGCCGCGGATCACGCCAAGATCGTTGGAAAGAGCCAGCGAGCCACCACCACGCGCCGCGAGCGACGTGCACGAGTCGGCAACCTCCTTCAGCGGCTCGTACCCCTCGGGCGTGACGACACGCAGCGGGACGCCCAGGATCGCGCACGCTTCCATGAGGGAATGGCACACGTTGTTCCCATCCCCGACGTAGGAGATCGCCACGCCGTCGAGTGATCGATTCGGCTCCCACAGCGTGAAGAGATCCGCGAGAGACTGGCAAGGGTGGTAACGATCGGAGAGGGCGTTGATGACGGGCCTGTCGCAGTGCTCCGCGAGTTGCGCGAGGGCGTCGTGGCTGTAGACCCTGGCGACGACGGCCTGGCACCAGCGCTCCAGGTTTCGCCCGTAATCCTTGATGGATTCCCGCTCGCCGAGACGGCCGCCGCTGGAGTGGTCCAGCGTGACGCTGTGCCCCCCAAGGTTGCTGATCCCCACGTCGAACGTGAGTCGCGTCCGAAGCGAGGGCTTCTCGAATATCAGAACGATGGAGCGGTGGGCCAGGGCGTCGCGATACGCCGACGGATCACGCTTCATCGCGTGCGCCAGGCGGAAGAGCCCGAGGATGTCCTCACGCGTGAGGTGCGAGAGGTCGAGGAGGTCACGCCCCTGGAAGGATTCGAGACTTTGGATCAATGTGGTCATGTCGAGTGTGATTCGGATTCGACGGGCGGTGCTTTGGGTGCGGCGGCGTGTGCCGGCCCCAGAGACGGAAAAAGCACAGGCGATCCACACCTGTGCCGACGAGGGAATCGTAGCGGGATTCACCCCGAGGTGAGGCGTGTGCCCGTGGGCTTGCCCTCACCCAAAGCACGGATGGCGTGCGGATCGCTGGCGGAAGTAATGACCACCGTGGCGTGGGCGCTGGCGGCGACCTCGAGGGCGGCGCGGACCTTGGGCACCATCCCGCCATGGATCACCCCAGACGCGATCAACTCGGCGACACGCCCAGGGTTGAGGGCCTCGATGAGGTGATTCTTCTCGTCGAGGACGCCGGGAACATCGGACATCAGGATCAACTCGCGGGCGCCGACCGCTCGCGCAAGCCCGGCCGCGGCATCATCGGCGTTCACGTTCAGGAACTCCCCCTGATCGTCAAGACCGATCGAACTGACCACCGGAAGGAAACCCTCCCGAAGGAGGACGTGGAGGAGGTTGCTCGGTGGCAGGGGCGAGTCAGGGATCTCCACATCGCCGACGCGGCCCGCGTTGAAGGGGTATCGGCGTGTGAGGTGCGTCCGTATCGCGCCGGCGTCTCCAAGACAGAGTCCCACGGCTCGCACACCCTCCGTGACGAGACGCCCGACAAGACGCTTGCTCACGGTCCCCGCAAGAACGCCGGCGATCAGAGGCATCTGCTCCGGCGGCGTGACGCGGATGCCGTCGCGACGGACGGTCTCGAATCCGAGAGCCTCGAGCAGCCGATCGGCGGCCTTGCCTCCGCCGTGGATGAGGATGACGCCGCCCTGTCGCTCCGTGGCCCGACGACGCGAAAGCGACGCGATGGACGACGCAAGGACTTTCGCGATGGACTCATCTTCGAGCGGCACACCGCCGACCTTGATGACCAGGGGCGCAGGCTGTGGAGAGTCAGGCATCGGTGTCACGTCCCTCAATGTGGCGGGAGAGAAGGCCCGTGGTCTCGTCGAGTCCGGCGGCGACATTCATGCACTGGATAGCCTGGCCTGCCGCACCCTTGACGAGGTTGTCGAGAGCGCTCGAGATGACCAATCGCGCGTGGGCATCGCTCACCCCAAAGGCGATGTCGCAGAAGTTCGTGTGGCGCACGCCGAGCACGCTGGGCCAGTGCTCCGTGCGTCCGTCTCGCGTGACGAGGCGGACGAATGGCTCGAGCTCATACGCCGTGCGCAGGGTCTCCTCGACACGCGAGGCGTTCCAGCCTGGCGCGAGTTCGACGTGGATCGTCGAGACGATGCCACGCTCGTACGGCCCGACGTGCGGCGTGAATATCGTGGGACTGCCCGAGTACGCGTCGATCTCGGGATTGTGCCGGTGGGAGAGGACTCCATACGCCTGCTGCGAGACCTCGCAGAAGAGATTCCTCACGCTGGCGGCACGACCCGCCCCGCTCACGCCGCTCGTCGAGTCGATCGTAATCAATCGCGGCACGCCCGTCGCGGGGTTCTTCGCAACGCCGCCCGCCCTCACGAGCGGTGCGAGTGGGAGAATCGCCGACGTCGGATAGCACCCAGGAACCGCGACGAGCCGAGCGTCTCGGACCGCGTCGCGAAAGAGTTCGGGAAGCCCATAGACGGCCTCGCGAAGCAGATGCGGGTGCGTGTGATCGAAGGCGTAGTGCCTGGGATAGAGCGTCGAGTCCTTGAGCCGGAAGGCCGCGGAGAGATCAAACACGCGCGTGCCCCGTGAAAGCAACTTAGGCGCCAACTCGAGACTCGCCTCATGAGGCGTAGCGAGGAAGACAAAGTCGGGCTTCTCGCTCGCGATGGCGTCCGGATCACTGGCGCGTATGGGAAGGTCTACAACGCCCCTGAGCCTGGGGAAGAGGTGGGAATAGGCCTCGGGAGCCCCCTCGCGCTTGCCAGAGCCATAGAGGCCGGCGATGCGAACGCTGGGGTGGGCGGCGAGGAGAGTGACCAGTTCCAAGCCGCTGTAGCCGCTCGCGCCGACGATGACGACCTTGATGGACACGAGGATGGTTCCTTTCGATGGTGCGTGCAGCGGGATGAGCGCGCTAGAGAAACGTAGGAGTTCGCGGCCCAGGTCAGCGGGTGATGACCGGCATGGCCATCTCCTGCCAGGCCTCAGCCCTCGCGGTCTCGGCTCGCGACGACGCCCACGCGCCCGAAGCGGATCGCTGGGCGAGGCGCCGCGCGAGTCGTCCTAGGACATCACGCAGGACAGGAGGTGATCGCCGGGCGAGTGCGACCAGCGGACGGAACCCGTGGCGGGCGAACAACTCGTCGTCGAGCGAAAGATAACACTCCGCCGATCCAGGGTCCCCCTGGCGTCCGGCACGCCCGAAGAACTGGCGATCGACCCGGTTCTCGTCGTGACGTGAGGTCGCGATGACCGCCAGACCGCCCGCCTCGCGGGACTTCTGGTCCAGGGCGATGTCGGTCCCGCGTCCGGCCATCGGCGTCGCGACGGTCACCGCCCCCTGTTGTCCGGCCGCAGCGACGATGACGGCCTCCTCACTCTCACGCGTCGCGTTCAGCACCTGGCACGAGATCCCCGCCTCCCGCAGACGTTCGCCCAGCGATTCCGAGGCCGAGACCGTTCGCGCACCAACGAGAACAGGACGACCGGATCGTGCGAGCTCACCCACTCGAGCCACCACGGCCACGGTCCGCTGCTCTTCCGTCGCCAGCACACGATCGGCCCGGTGCACACGACGCACGCGCTTGTGCGTCGGCACACGCACCACGACGAGGCGGTACCAACGCCACAACTCGCCGGCGACCTCACGGGCCGTGCCCGTCATGCCGCTCAGCCGCGCGTATCGAGTGAAAAACGCCTGGTAACTCGACCGAGCGCTCGTGGTCGTCTGCGGCGTGATCTCGAGCCCCTCCTTGCTCTCGACGGCCTGGTGTAGGCCCAGTTGCCACTGACGCCCAGGCAGAACACGACCGGTGGACCGATCCACGATGTGGACCTTGCCTTCCCCGATGACATAGTCGGTCCCGAGTGCGTACAACTCGCGAGCGGTGATCGCCTGGACCAAGAGTTCCTCACGCCGTCGCGGACCCGACCAAAACTCGGGAAGACGCTCGGCCATGGTCTCCACGCGGTCACGCCCAGCGTCGGTCAGGCGGACACGCTGGAGACGGCGATCAACCTCATAGTCTCTCGATTCCTGCAGTTCCCTCGCCATCGAGGAGGCCGCCCGGATGTGGTCACTGTCTCCGTCGTCGGTGCTCGTCGCCTGGCTGAGGATCGCGGGGGTGATCGCCTCATCGATCAGCACGCTGTCCGCCTCGTCCACGATGGCGCAGGCCAGCCCCCGCTGCACCACGCGCGACGCCCAGCCTACGTGCGAGACGCGACCGCCCGCCTGTTCCAATAACAATCCCGCGAGCCGCGGCGCAATCGGCGAGGCCATTCGGTCACGCAGATGATCGAAGATGACCTGCTTGTCAGAGGCATACGTCACGTCCCGGGAGTACGCCTCGAGGCGATCGGCATGCGTGCTCTCGTCCTGCACCGAGCCCACACGCACGCACAGACGCCGATACGCCGCCAGAGTCGTCTCGGCGTCACGCCGGGCGAGATAATCGTTCACCGTGACAACGTGCACGCCACGACCCTGCCATCCACGAACCGCGGCGGGGAGGATCGCCGTGACGGTCTTGCCCTCGCCGGTCGCGAGTTCAACGCAAGCGCCGCGATACAGCAAAAGCCCGCTGACAACCTGAACGCGGTGGAGCGAGAGGCCCAACTCACGCCGGATGGCCTCATAGCCCAGCGCAAACGCCCGCTCGACGTGGGCCATGTCGTTCTGCCTGGATATGAACGCCTCACGCACACGCTCAACCTCAGTGTCGAACGCCCCCTCGCTATGGTCCTTGTACTCCTTCGACATCTCCATCACACGATCGGCAGCAGCCCAAGGGAGGCGCATCGCACGCCATCGCGCCACAAATCCAAGGCTGGCCTCTCCAAAGACATCCGCCCCACGGGTCACCCGCTCGCGGGCGGAACGCTCGGCGAGCGCACGCCAGAGACGAGGCTGAGGCACGGGCGCCCGGAGCCGTCCCGAGAGCCGATCGCGGAGTTCGTGGTTGAGGGTGGACATCAGTGCCTCACGCGGCAACGAATCAGTACGCTGTGGTCAGGCCGTTCCTTGCACGCCAAAGAGTTGCTGCAGACGCCGTGTCCACTGCCGAAGCAGCGGCTCACTCGGCAGCGAGAATCGCACACGCCCACGCTGACCTATCGGGAGTGATGAAGCCTCAATCGGCGTCAGGACCACCTCGAACTGCGGAACAAGGGTCCGCGTGCGATCGCCTGATGTGGGATCGAGGACGATGTCGCCACCAGCCTGGACGGTGAGCGCGGCCTCGCGGACGTCGCGGCTCCCCATCCCCGCAAAGCGCTCGATCCGAACCGGGATACTCCGCCAGGACTCGCCCCGAAGTTTCAACGCGCACGCCATCGGGTGGGCCTCGTCGAGGGCGATCCCACTCGGAAAGGCGTACGCCTGATCGCGATCCGAAACGACGGCACGCACCACGGGCCGATCAACAGAGACCACGACCGCAAGGAGCGCGCCCTTCGCGATGAAACGTCCAAGCGTGCCCTCCAGATTCGTGGCGAGAGTCGTCGAGAGCACGCCGGTCGATGGCGCCCGGACGACAAGGTCGGCCGCACGCGCACGCGCACGCTCGACCTGGGCTTGAGCCTGCGCGAGTTCGGCTTGCGCCACGGTACGCGCCGAGGGCGAGCGTGTGATCGCGTCCATCAAGGACGCCTCGGCACCTCGCACCCGCGCCTCCGCGGCGGCGACATCGGCGACAAGGGCGTCATTGGTGAGGCGCAGGATCGCGTCACCCTCGTTGACGACACTGCCAGGCATCGCGACGACCTCGGCGACAAAGCCGCTCTCGCCAGCACGAACGGGGGCCTCGACCTCGCCACGCACTATCGCAGGCGCCGTTACGCTCGCCGGCATCGGAATCACGCCGACGATCACCCCCGCAAGGACAACCAACAGAAGGCTTACGGTGACCGCGCGGAGTCGCCGCCCAACCAGCCTGGATGACCCAAGGACATATCCAGCGCCCTTCAGGATCGGCCAGACGAAGAACGCCACAACCGCCACGACGGCGAGCACCGCTCCGAGCGTCAGGTACGCCGGATTCCGCCACACCACATACACAATGCCGAACGAGACAAACACGCGATACGGCACGGCAAGAAGCCCATAGACGCACAACAGCCAGAACTCGCCAACGCTGCGAAGCGTGGGCGGACGGATCCCCTTCATCCCAAAGGCCAGACGCTCGACGAGATAGACCCAGACCTCGCGGGCACGCTGGGCAAGATTCGGCGTCCGCGTCAGATCGCTGAGGATGTAGTACCCGTCATAGCGAAGGAGTGGGTTGAGGTTGAAGACGAGCGTCGTGAACCCCGAGATCACCATGACGTTGAACAGCACGGTGCGGAGCGTGCCAGGGTCGGTGCGCGCCCAGAGGATTGCCGCGATCGCGGCAAGGAATGTCTCCGCGAGCATCCCGGCAGATGACACAAGAACACGCCGCCACACCTTGGGGAGTCGCCACGCGTCCGAGGCCTCGCAGTACGGAAAGGGAATCACACCCAACAGCAGCATCACGCCCAGCTCGGTGCAGCGGGCGCCCATCGCCTTGCAGGCGGTCGCGTGCCCCAACTCGTGCACAGTCCGCAGAACGAGGAACGCGACCCCCAGCCAGACAAGATTCGACGGATCCAGCACGCCGTTGAGCGACCCAAAGACCCCGAGTTCCCCATGCTGCGTGGAGACGGCATAGAGCGCCAGCACCACCGCAACCACCCACAAGACCAGACCCAATGGCGAATACATCCCACGCCACAACCATCTCGTGGCCTCAAGCCAGTGCTCGGGATTGTGGACGGGAATCGTGGCGAACAGTCCAAACCCGGTGCGACGCTTGAGCGCGGTGCGCGAGGCCTCGGCCTGTCGAAGCGCGACCATGTCGCTCGAGAGGGGTTGATCGCCCGTGAGCAGGTTGAAGTACTGCAACTTCCCGAGAATCTCGAGGCACTCCCGCTGGGTGGGGGCGTTATCCCCCATCTGCGCTGACGAGGCGGCCCACGCCTCATCCACCGTTCGAGTCCCATCGAGAAGACCGACAAAGAAGTACGCGGCCTCGTTGAGCTGGAAGAAACTCCCGCTCGCCGGGTCCTCGATCACGTAGACGTGCCGACCACGTGCCCGCTGCCGGATGACCTGGCCCTGCGCGCCCAGACGGGGCCTCGCCTCGGCGACGCGATACCACACATCGCTGAACGACGACGCCGAATCGGCCCGGAGGATGTCCGTCAGGCTCTTCATCGCTACCACCACATCCGCAGACGCAACTCATCCACAAGCGGCACCAGCAATCGCGAGAGCGTGCTCCGCCGACCCGCATCGAGGCGGGCCGTCCCCGTCATCCCGGGCAGGAGAGCCCCATAATCCCGAGAATCCCGCTCGCCCACGCCCACGGACTTCACCTCACACTCGACCCCATAGACATTCTGCCCCTGCACGGCCTCGGCGACCGGTGCGACGCGTTCGATCGTGAGGTCGAACCGTGTCGAGGGATCCGCGCGGACACTCAGCGTCCCACCGCCGCCCGCGTGAACCAGGCGGATCTCTCGCTCAGGGACGCGGACTAGCGCGCGTCGCCCCTCATCCACAAGCTCAAAGAGAGCCTGCGACGGCTCGACGCGCGCCCCAACGAAGCGTTCGAGGTCACCCTGCCCGACGGTCGCGTCCATCGGCGCTCGGATCTCGCAGCGATCCCGCTGGTCACGCAGCAACGAGAGCGAGGCGTCGGCCTCGTCGATCTGCGCCTGAAACACCTGCATCTTGGATTGCTCGCCACCATTCTGGGCTTGATCACGCTGCACGACCAACTGGTCACGCCGGGACTCCGTCTGGGCGATCTCTTTCTCCAAATCGCGAGGGTCCATCGACGCGAGAAGATCGCCCGACTTCACGCGATCGCCAGGCTTCACATGCACGCCCACCAGGAACCCGGTGAACGGCGGCGAGACCGTCCGCATCGTCCTCGCCTGGATCTCCACCGGCCCATTCACGCTATACGGCAGCGGCACCAGCGACGCGCCCAACAGCAGAATCGCCGCCACGCCAACCAACTTCCATGACGTGTACCGTGGTCCAACAAGCGCCGCGCCGAGGTCAAGGGCCCGATCTCGCGTCACCGCGAGCACCCCCCGATCCGCCAGCCGCCGAGTCCACAGGGCGGGCCCCATGTACTCGCCGACGAGCCGCAGCAGCGCGATCGAGCCAAGCGGGAATGGATTCTCGGCATCGCGTTCAAGGAGAACGACGCCGACTAGATCACCCTCGACACGCAGCGGGAGGCTCACGATCGCGGATGGCCCGAACTTGCGAGAGAGAGACTCGTGCGCGCGCGTGACTCTCGCGGCAACACCGTCGAGCGCGTCCTCGGTATCAGGCCTGGGGAAGACCACCTCGGCATCCTGCTCGGCGCACTCCTCCATCGCGTCCTCGAGCGCCTCCGTGGCCGGCGCATTCCGATCCGCACGGTCGGCCCCGCTCACCGCAACCACACGGAGATCGTCGCGATCGATCAGCCCGATGGAGACGCGAGCACAAGAGAACCGGACCGCAAGCTCGTGGCACAGCAGCGAGCCCATCGCCCGGGCATTCTCCCCCTGCTGCGCCCGATCGATCAACTCCAACGACTGCGTGAGGAGCGTCGACCGCTTCGTCTCATCCAACGCACGCGACCGCCACAGGTAGGCCTCAAAGCGGGCGCTGGTCAGCGCGAGCCGAGTCAAGACCTCGTCGGTCGAGCCGGACGCATGAGGAAGGACCAGCACCGTCGCGCCGTGAGTCACGCCCTCGGCAACCAGCGGCGTCGCCACCAGCAGGTGCGTCGGCTCCAACTCGGGCAACTCCGAAGCCGGCCCGCTCCGCAGAGAAATCCCCTCAACCCGACCGTGAGGCATGGCGCCAACTTGCCCGCTCGCCTGGGCCGAGGCCCGGTGCCGACAGAGTTCACCGGCAAAGCGCTCGAGACGCGTCGAAAACTCCGGACTCGCCAGAACCTCATCCAGGCGCCCAAGGCCAACGCCTCGAGCGACCATCCGCCGCGCCCGCGCAAGGAGCGACAATCGTCCGCCCGACGCCCCGAGATAGACAAACGCCGCGATCGCACCAGCAAGTTCGGCCTGGATCTGCGCCAACTCGTTCAGAAACCGCAACAACTCCGGATCGGGCGGCCCCCCCGACGACGCGACCGACGGTGTCACCACGCCGGCTTCGGTCTGCGAAGTGCCCGGCTCATATGGTTCCGACGTGTTGGGCGCGACCTGGGTCATGCGTGGACGCTCTGGACTCCAGAGTGTTCGTCTCTCCAAAACTGGACGCGGCGTCCCGACTTGAAGGACGCCGCGTCGGACGAATCGTGATCGCGGCGTGCTGACACGCGCGAGGTGAACCGATTAGTTGGAGAGTTTCGGCTTGTCCCCACCCGACTTCCCGGCCGCGCCGGGCTGGTTCAGTTCGATGGTCCCGTTGCGCTCCTCGAACTGCCGAACTACCTGCCCAAGGCTGATAGCCAGACGCTTGGCGGCGGCCCAGTTCATGATCACGCGGCTTCCGACCGCGAAGACCAACACCGGGTTGTTGTCCGCGCCGGGAACCGGGAGGTTCATCCCGAAGTCCAGGACGACCTCGTCGTTGGTGGTCGAGGTCCGGATCGTGTTTGCATACGTCGAGTTCATCTTCGACTCGTCGATGCGGAGTTGGATCTGGCGGGACTCGTTGGCGGGGGTTTCGGCCATGGGAGCAGGTCCTTCTTTGGAGAGGAGGCCCGGCGTGCCAGCGCCGGACGTCGTACGGGTGACGAGTTGGACAGGCGGGCAGCCTTCTCAGCGCGGGCATCGCTGCCCACGCCGTTGGTCGCGGCACGCCACGCGCCGCGGTCGCAACCCAAGGAGGGAAGCATAGGCCCCAACCAGACCACCCCCAAGCCATCGGGGAATCGGCCTGTAGACATCCCATTCGCGACGTGGGCATGTGCGGATCGCGCAAAATCATCGGTCCCGAAGCCTTCAATGTCCTGCCAGCCCGGTCGGTCCCGGTTCGGGAACGTACCATGTCCTTCGCATGCCCACAGGCGTTGCCACAAAGGGTCGAACTCCCACGGCCTCACGCCGCTCGAAGCCTCGCCCCCGCACCAAGCCTGATCCCAACCCCAAGGCCACGACCACGACTGCACCAAACCCAGCTCCCATACCCAGGGTCGCGCCCACGCCCCGCCGGCTCGCCGTCATCGACATCGGGAGCGCCAGCGTCCGAATGCTCGTCGTCGAGGTCGGCGAGACACCAGTCCTCGCCGAACCACCCACCAGTCCACCGTGGCGAGCCCTCGCCAACGAAAGGGCGATGACCCGCCTCGCCACCGGCCTCGCCGGACACGGAAAACTCACCGACGAAGCAATCGAACGATCCGCCAAGGCCGTCGCCGCGTGCCTCGCCCGGGCGAAAGAACTCGGCGTCACTTGCTCACGCGACGTCTTCGCCCACGCCACCGCCGCCGTCCGAGACGCCAAGAACGGAGCGTCATTCATCGAGCGGGTCCGCGAAGTCACACGATCGTGGGGCGACGCCACGACGCGCGATGGCGTGCACGTCGCCATCGTCTCCTCTCGCGAGGAAGGACGACTCGCGTATCTCGCCGCCTCACGCCACGTCGAACTCTCTAAAGGCTTCGGCGTCGTTGCCGATCTCGGCGGCGGAAGCCTCGAAGTCGTCTGGTCACGCGATGGCATCGTCCTGGGCAACCGCTCCATGCCCATCGGCGCCGTCCGCATGACCGAACGCTTCGGCGGACGCGACGGCCCACGCGGCGCCGCCACACGCGGGCTCGAACCCATGCGAAGGCACGTCGCCCGAGCCCTCAAAGCCGTCACCGTCATCCCAGGAGATCGCGGTGTCGTCCTCTGCGGGTGCGGCGGAACCTTCACGACGCTCGCGAGCGTCGTCCTGGGAGGAAAGCACAAACTCCTCGCCCCCACCCGAGTCACAAGGGAGCAAGTCGCCGACCTCATGGAACGAGTCCGCCTCGCCTGGATCAGAGCAGGCGGAAACGCGAAGCCCTCCGCCACGCTCGCGGCAATCCCAGGACTTCCAAAGGATCGCCACGACATCATCCTCGCAGGACTCATCGCCGTCGAGGCGCTCCTCGAAAGAACAGGGGCAAGATCCGTCGTCGTCGTCCCCGGCGGCGTCCGCGAGGGCCACGTCGTCACCCTCCTCGAATCGCCACACGCCACCCCTCGCGAGCGCGACCCCATGGCCGCGATCCGCGCCTTCGCACGCGCCGCACGATACGAAGAGGCCCACAGCGAGCACGTCACGCGACTGGCCCTCTCGCTCTATGACTCGCTCACACGACGTGGACTCTTCCCACGAGACGCCCACGAGCGACGCCTGCTCGAGGCCGGAAGCATCCTCCACGACGTCGGCCAGTTCGTCGAGTATCGAAAGCACCACAAGCACGGCCGAGACATGGTCCTCTACGCCGGTCTCGAAGGCGCGGGCGCCACAGGAAGCGGTGGGGGAGCGGAATCGGATCACTTTCGCCTCAACGCCAGAGCGTCGTCGCGATCGGCTTCTCCCTCGACTTCCCCACCCTCAACCAAGTTCCGCGGCTGGACAACCGATGACGTCGAAGTCATCGCCCTCCTCGCCCGCTACCACCGAAAATCCGGCCCAAACACCTCGCACCCGGAGTTCGCCTCGCTCACCAAGCCCCGCCGACACCTCGTCGAACGCCTCGTCGGCATCCTCCGCGTCGCCGATGGCCTGGACCGAACGCACCGCCAACTCGTCGAGCGCGTCCGCGTCGTCGAGGAGACCCGCCGCAGGCTGGTGCTCGAGGCCATCCCACGCGTCATCACCCGCACACCTCTCCCCTCAATCCGTGTCCGCCACGCCCCACAACCGCCGCGACCAGAATCACTCCTGGCGGCAACAGTGACCACGCCAGACATCGCCGAAGAACTCGACACCGCTCGCGCCAAATGCGGACCGCTGGAGCATTCCCTAGGCCGAACGGTCGTAGTAACAGGCGGGTAAGTCGCGGTCGATCGACGCTCCCTCAGGCCCGCCACGCGGAATCCTCTCACGAGTTCCAGGCGCACACCGAGTGTGTGTCTTGGCCTGGTCGGACTCAGACCCTCCAGCGACGCCATCAGTGACGTTCCGAAACGGAGGCTCACCGACCTCGCCACACCACATCCCGCCAACATCGTGACTCGCATCCAGCAGCAACCATCCTCTCGTCCGTCGGTCCCCCCCTATAACGCACCCATTCGCGCCACGAACCCACGCACGCAACGACTTCCCAACCCCTATAGTCAAACACACATACACACATACACACAAAGGCACCCACCACATGCCAAAGCCTTACTCCAGTTCCATCAAGTACGAGGCCTCGCGAATTCACGCCGCCGCCATCTACTGCTCCGATGGCCGACTCGGCGAGCACTTCGACGACTTCCTCCAGCAAGGCCTCAACCTCCCACGCTACGACCGCGTCTGCCTCCCCGGCGGCCCCGCCTGCATGGCCGGCCACCCCCAGGCCCACCTCGAGGAAGAAGGCGTCGTCGACGAACTCCACTTCCTCGTCGAGGTCCACAAACTCAAACGCATCGTCCTCATCGCCCACCAGGGATGCGCCTTCTACGCCTCCCGACTCGAACTCAAAGAGCCACGCCTCGAACTCGTCCAGCGCGCCGACCTCGTCCGCGCCGCCGCCTTCGTCCACCGAGTCACCGGACTCGACACCATCGAGGCCTACTTCGCACGACTCGTCGAGGGCAAAATGTCCTTCGAACGCGTCGAGGCCTGAACCCACGCTCGCTTGAGCTCCCAAAACGGGCCCATCCTCCGCCCCGGCGCGGCGGTTCGGATTCAACTCGACAGGAATGCCCGCACAGACTCCCGTGATCGTGCCTCATACCCGGGCACCCATCGCTGATACTCCGCCACGATCGCCTCACGCTCCGCGATCGCACGCTTCAAGTACTCCGCGATCACCTCCGCACGCTCCGGGAACGACACCACAAGCCGCTCAAACAAGAAACGATTGTCCTCGAACAAGTGGCTGTTCGGCCCGAGCAACGCCGGAACCCCAAGGTGCAGGCTCTCCAACGGTAGCATCGGACAGCACTCGATCAGAGTCACATACAGCGTCGCGTGCGTCTTGCGGATCTCCTCAAACAGACGATCATGCGGCAACTGCGCCTCCCGAACCACGTCCGTCTTCAGCCCCAGGAACCGGATCACCTCCAACGCCCGTGCATCCAGCCCCGCCCCGCGAAGCCGAACATTTCCCGCGATCGACAACGCGCTCAGCATCGCGTGCGGAATCTTCCGATACGTCGAGCCGCTCAGCCACATCCCCACGTGCCACTGACCATCATTCATGATCTCCGGAACGCCCTGCGGCACGCCCTCGATCCGGTTCAAAAGCACGTGCCCCCGAAGCCCGAGCGACCGGATGAACTCGTCATAGCCCCACTTGTCGCTCGCGATCGAATAGACCTCTCCCTTCCGCGCCGACTCGATCCACTTCTTGAAGAACTCCCACACCACGTCCTCGCAGAACTGCGGGTACGACCCGTGGAAGAACAGATCACACCGCGCCCCAGGCTTGATCGACTTCAACTCCTGCATCATCGCGTGCTGCGTGTGATCGCCACCAGAAAATACATACCGATCGACCGGACACTCCGCCAGCGCCCGCGCATGCCGCGATCGCGTCGCCGCGTCCATCTCCTCCGACCGCTCCTCTCGCGTCTCCGGCGCGAGATACGTGTGCTCGAAAAGGTTCACCGTCGAACTCGTCACCCCCAGATAGCACGGCGGCGAGATCGCCACCGCCTGCGGCCGATCCTGCCGAACACGCTCGATGAACCGCTCCTGATACGCCGTGAACCCCGCCCCGCCCGGAGCCGTGACCTCAAAAGTCTCTAGACCAAGCCCGCCACCTCCCGCGCGCGCCACGACAGACCCGAAACCATTCGTTGACGAACCCGCGGTCCCCGCCGCCACCAACACCGTCGGCCTCACCATCGGGCTTCGCGCCGGATGCACCGTCAGGATCTCGCTCTCGGGCGAGTACAGATCGATCACCTCACGACGACCCCCGAACGTGATCTCGACCTTTCCGCTCCACGGGTGCCGCACAAACTTGAGCTCCGGGTTCGCGCTCAATCGAACAAACGCCTCGCCCTTCGTCGACAGCATGCACCGCCCATACGGCAGTCCGTCCTGATCCTTCACCTTCCACGACGCGTCCCGACGCACAAAGTCCCACGGAATCGACCGCTCACCCGGCAAGACCCCAACGTGCACCATCCACACCTCGGTCGACTGGCTCGCCGGGTTCTTCTCACCCAGCGCCCGGATCGTCACGCCATGATCCCCACGACGCCCGATCCACGCCCCGAGCCTCGAATCGCGGACCTTCTGCGCCATCTGATACTGCCGCGACCGCTTGATGAACGAGAGTTCAAACGCCTGCTCCGCCACCCGGTCGAGCACACGATCCAACTCTCCATCCGCCGCCCCCGCCGCCGGCGCCGTCTCCACCACCCCCGCCTCGAACGCGTCCCGATAGTCCGACACAGGGCTGAACAGACCCGCACGAAGATTCTTCGGATCGTTCCGCGAGAGAACAAAGCTCCCGTAAGGCCGCCCGATGTAGTCACGCAAGAGCAGCCGCTTCACCATCGAGAACCGATCAAAGTCCTCAGGCACCCACGACGACAGGTGCCGCTCGTACACATTCTCGTAAACCGCCTCCTGAGTCCACTCCTCCCCGATCGGGATGTTCACCAGCACATAGTCCGAACGATCCAGACTGATGTTGAGCAACTCCTCGGCCTTCTCCCTCGTGAAGTGCTCCAGCACGTCCCCATAGATCGTCACGCTGTACCGGTCCGGCAGCGTCGGAATGATCTTCGCCGCGTCCCCGATGTGGATCGTGTTGTAGAAACTCTTGTGATAGTCCGTGATGCTCCGCGCAAACCCCTCGATCCCGTCGATCTTGACCTTCCAATCCTCCTCGAAAACACGAGAGTACCACACGTCGCAGAACTCACGCGTGATCATCCCCCAGCGCCCGAACCCCACGCCGATGTCAAGCACCCGCTCCGGGTTGATCTTCATCAACGCGTCGATGCAGAACGGAATCTGTTGCCAGTTGCTCGTGCCCACAACCACCTCCTACCGACCGGGAAAAGCCGGGCCGGCTGTCTCAATCGTCAACTCGAAGCCGATGTGTCCAAGTGTACCTTCAGCCGCGCCACGATCCGCTCCCGATCCGCCTCGATCTGCCTCGCCCGCGCCACCGCCAGACCCAGGTCCGCCGACAACTTCGCCTCCCGGATCGCGTGCTCCTCAGACTGCGTCGCCATCACCCGCCGGAGGGTCCCCGCCTCCCCCTCCAGCGCCGAAGCCCGAGCCAATACATCCGTGCACTCCCGCCGCGCCGTCCCCAGCAACTCCTGCAACTCGTGCCGCTCCCGCTCAAACTGCTCCAGGTTCGACGCCGCACCGCGCCGCGACTCCTCCAGTTCCCCCTCACGCCGCGCCAGCAACTCCCCCCTGGCCGCCAGTTCCTCACTCAGCCGCCCCAGTTCCGCCTCCCGAGCCGCAAGCGTCTCCCGAACCCCACGCAACTCCCCCTCCATCGCGCTCACGCGAGACTCCGCGCCAACGAGCCTCTCCCTCAACTCNNTCCACACGCGCACGCATCGCCGCAAACCCCGCCCCAATATCCCGCTCCGCCCGCCGCCACAACGCAAGATCCTGTGACGCCCACGTGAACGTCGCCGCTTCCCCGACCGTCACCCGATACGGCGTGTGAGCCGTATACCCACGCTCCAACGTCTCGCACGCACGCCCCATCCCCCTATACAACCCAGGCAAGTCATGATTCCAGCACCCATCATGACACCCGGCCTCAAGCGCATACTCCGGCCCAGGCTCCAGATGAAGCACATGCCCCCGGCACACACGAACCAACTCCCTCAATATCCCAGGAACATCCTCCGGCGAGACATGCACAAGAACCTCCGCCGTGTACACCAGATCAAACCATCCATCCTCATACGGAAGCACCGGCGTCGGACTCCCAACCCGCACCCGCTCCGCAAAGAACGCCTCCCCACCCCACGCCACAATGCTCCCCGCCATCGACGCGCTCTGGTCATACCCATGGACCTCAACGCCCTCGATGCGATTCAGATTCTTCAGGTGCCGGCCCACCCCACACCCATACTCCAGCACCCGCAAAGGCCTCCCCAGCCCCGACGCGTGCCGACGCACATATTCCGTCAGCATCCACTCCTGGATGTGATACAGAATCTGATACCTCTTCCGCTCGTCATACTCCGCCGCCCACTCGTGCCCGTGCTCACGCCAATACCGGTAGTTCGCACGGACGCCATCCGTCGAGCGCACGCCCGACTCACCGCCGACTCCATTCGTCCGATCCGCAGAACTCATCGCGGCCCCTCCCACGAGATCGCCACGTCCTGCTGGAACTTGTAGTGAATCGGCCGCTCCGGAGTCCCGATCACCCCAAACGCCGCGCACCCGTCCACCTGATCAAAGAGCAGATTGTCCGCGTAATCCCGCGATGTCACCCGATTGAGCGCCAGCGATACCCCGAAGTTCCCCGCACGCAACCGATTCTCAAACGAGAACCGCACGACCAACGCCTCCCCCTTCCGAATCGTGGGCAACTCCAGCCGCTCATCAAACGTCGTCGTCCCCATCAGGTCCACGCCCGTCATGTCCCGAATCAGAAAACTCACTGACACGTGCGACACATCCACGTACGCCCGCAGATGCGCCGCCACCGTGATCGTCTGCCCATACCCAAACGCCCGGCACGCCTCCCCCGACTCGTTCAAGACCTCCACCCGCTCGATCTGCACATGCCCCGTCCCATACCGCATCTTCCCGGGCACGTCCTTCTGAAACGCCACAGCCTCGCCCAGCCCAGCATCCTTCTGCCGCTCCGCCTCCGACGCCAGCACGTCCTTGTTCGACTGCTCCCGAACATGCGCCAGATACAAATCCGTCCCACGCTCCGCAGCCCCATAGAACCGCGCCAAACCCTTGTCCAGAAACAACGCCTTGTCGCACACGCTTCGCACCGCGTCCGGCGAGTGACTCACAAACAGCGTCGTCAGACCCCGATCACGCAACTGCCGCAGCCTCGCCAGGCACTTCTGCTGAAATCCAATATCACCAACCGCAAGGATCTCATCCAGGATCATCAGATCCGGCTCCACCGAGAACGCCACCGCGAACGCCAGCCGAGCCACCATCCCGCTCGAATACGTCTTGATCGGACGCTCGATGAAGTCCCCGATCTCCGCGAACGCCGCGATCGACGAGAACCGATCCTCCATCTCCGCCCGCGTGATCCCCAGGATCGAACCCAGCAGAAACACGTTCTCGCGACCCGAAAACTCCGTGTTGAACCCGCTCCCAAGCTCCAGCATCGCCGCGATCCGGCCACGCACCCGCACCTCCCCATGCGTCGGCGTCAATGTCCCCGCGATCACCTGAAGGAGCGTGCTCTTCCCGCTCCCGTTCCGACCCAGTATCCCCACAGAGTCCCCCGGATACACCTCGAACGACACGCCACGCAGCGCCCAGAACTCCGTGTAATACGGCCGCCCCATCGGCCACACCATCTGCTTCAACCGATCCTGAGGCCGCGCATAGACCTCATAACACTTCCCAAGGTTCTTCACCGCCACAATCGCGTCAGTCTCTCGAGCATCACCTCGCGGAGCCTCTCCAACCGCGTGCGTCCCAACGCCATGACCAGCCTCGCCGACGCCACGAATCTGCGAGTCCCGATACGCGATATCCCCAATCGCCCGCGCACCATCCACGTCCACACGCTCGCGTGCGATCGCCTCCCCGCTCGTCCGCGTCACACTAGATGACATCCGCGAATCCCCGCTTCGTCGCCATGAACCACCCATACCCCAACTGCATCACCACGAGACCCAACACCGTCACCAGCCCAAGACCCATCCAGTCCGGCGACTCGTTGAACAAAAGCACTCGCCGAGCCGAATCCACGATCGGCGTCAACGGATTCCAGTCCGCCACCCACCGATACGCCTCCGGAATCGCCTCGCGACGATACAACACAGGAGTCATAAAAAACAGAATCTGCTGCACCACCAGCACGATGATCGTCGAAACATCTCGAACATACACCCCAAGCCCAGCCACAAACCACCCCACACCCAGGCTCAGAAACACCAGAGGCACCAGCACCACAGGCAGCCATAACGCCATCAACCCAATCTTCCCCACAAACACCACGCTCCCAATCGCCACCAGCACGAGCCCCACCAACGCGTACATCATCGAAGACGCCAGAGACGCCGGCACCAGAATCTCCAGAGGGAAGATCACCTTCTTCACAAAGTTCGGATTCTCAAGCACCAGCCCCGCCGCCCGCACCACGCTCTCCCCGAATATCCCATACGTGATGATCCCGCAGAAAAGAGCCATCACAAACGTCGATGTCGCCTCGTCCGCGCTCCCCGTCCACTTCGCCTTGAACACCACGCTGAACACAAACGTGTACACCCCGATCATCGCCAGCGGCAACAACGCCGACCACAAAGGCCCAAGCGCCGTCCCACGATACCGCTGCAAAAACATCCGAACCGCAAACTGACGCGTCAGGTCCCGACGCGCCCACAGCATCCGCCATGGCTCGATCGGGCTGAGCAGGCTCTCCCACGACGGCCGAGCCGACGAACGAACCGCGGCCGCAGGCATCGACCCGCCACCAACCGCCGGGATGAACTCACGCTCCGCCAAACAAACACCCCTCGTATCAACCCCCAACGCCAACAGACCGCCTTCTCCACGGGTTCACCACGACAGATCCCTTCGGATCATGCCACACAATGGACACGACGACAAGCCCGACCCAATCGCGTCGCACAAGCATCCCGCCTGGGCCGACTGACCTTCAAGCCACAGCGCATGACCCCGCCCGTTATCGTACGGACGCCTGACCAACCCCGCCCGACGGCGGAATCTCAGGCACCGCCGCACCCGTCGACACGCCAACCACAGGCGAAACCGTCGGCCGATACCCCATCTTCACCGACGGCAGTGGGAGAGAAGACTCGGCACGCCCAGTCGCACCGATCGCGAACATCACCTCCACGCTTGTCACCGACACCGTCCGCGCCTCCGCACGATTCATCATCACGCTGATCTGAGGCCGATCCGGCCACACGTGCGCATGAAACGCATCCTGCGCCAGCACCGCCGCAGTCGATCTCGCCCCCTGCGAAATCGGCCCCGCCACCATCTCCTCAAACAACCCAAGCCGAGGCGTCACCAGCCGATCGCCAAGACCCGAACTCGCAAAGCAGATCGGTGCCTCGCCAAACCACATCACAGCCACATCACGACGATCCCACGCAGCCTCCAGGACCACCAGACCCTCGCCCGTTAACTCCACACCAACCAGGCGGAACGGTGCCAGACGATCCAACTCCAGCCGCTCGATCTCCCCGGCCACTTCCAACAGACCAGACGACTTCTCCAGAAGCGTCGGTATCACCCGACCACGAGACAAAAGCCGTCCCGAATCAGGCAGCGACACCCACTCCTCTGGATTCAAGTTCAAAAGACTCAGCAACAGCCCGCGATCCGTCGCCCCGATCCACGTCCCCCCAGCCTCACCATCCGCAGGCCAGATCGCACGACCACGCGACACGCTCGACAACTCACGCCAACGCGGCGGCGCCGCATCCGCGCGATCATGACGCTCGTCACGATTGCTCACCAGCCGAAAACCGCTCCACCGATCCCCACGACCGCGCGACCCCTCAACTCCTTCGCGAGACACAGGGATGATCGAAACGGTGCACATGCAGCAAGGAGCCCAGATCAAGATTCGGTCAAGACGCGTCGCTCAGATGCCCAATCCAATGCACGACTCACACAAAGCCGCCCGGTCCAAGGCTAAAAGTGATCACCCGGAAATCAATGTCGACGCCTGTTCGGATCACAGTAGGCACTCGAGCCAACGCACACGAACGCCGCACAAACGCCAGACCCATGGCAACCGTTTCCTGCAATCCCGGCCCATCACGCCTCGCGGCCACGCTCATGGTTCAATGTCGACGGCGCCCTCCCGAATCCTCCCGATCCGCCGCCAAGGCGCCCGGCCAGGCCGTACTCCTCCGCGATCGCCCTCATCATCGCCTGATGGTGCACCGCATGATGCGTGGCAAACGCCAACTCACGACCCGCCGTCGAGCCGAGTTCCGCTTCCTGTCCCTCCGCCGAAACCATCACCCGCACCCGAACCGGACGCGATAACCACGCCGTCCCCTCCGACACCCCGCGCGAGAGCCGCGACTTCAACTCCACGATCGCCGCCTGCGCCGCCCCGCGGTCCGTCTCCATCGGCACGTTCCGCTCACGCCGGTCGTACCCGATCTCCTCTCCCATATCCATGCCCACAAAGATCGCCGAGTAGTGATCCAGCACATGCCTCACGTGCTTCCCGATCGTCCCGCCGTGAATCACCCGTGACTCACGCGTGTACGCCTCGTCCCCCACGCCCTCAATGAATCGCGCACACTCATCCAGCAACCGAACCGCGGCACCAGCCACCACGTTCGTCGCCCCGCGCGATCCCCCGCAACACGAAGACCCGCCACAACACCCGCCCGATTGCTCATCACTCATGAGACACGCGTCCTTGCAAAAGTACGTGCGAGGCCGCACGCCACAGTCGCGCACGGCCACACACCATAGGTGGGTTTCACGCCACCCAGATTCCTTCATGAATGGTGTCCGTTCGGCATCGACCAGAGGCACTCAACACCCAGACTCGAATCGGCCCAGGTAATAGAGCAGATCATCGATCGTCACCGCCCCGTCACGGCTCCCGCTCCCCGAGGCGTCATCCACATCCGCCCGCGACGCCCCGACCCGGAACTCGTCGAGATAAAAGAGCAGATCATCAATCGTCACCGCCCCGTCCCCGACGCCACGCCCCGTTCCATCGTCCATGTCCGCCAGACACCCGCACCCCATCGTCGCCGCCAGCGCCGCGTGGAATCCCGCAACGTCCACACGCGTCGCATAGTTCCCCTCGCACGACAGATTGCAGATCGTCATCACACCCACGATCTCCCCGTTCACAACCACCGCCGACCCGCTGCTCCCCGTCCGCACGTCGTTCGTCACCGCGTACACGCCCGTCCCGTGCCCCATCACCACGCCCGGCGAGTGCTGCTGCGTCCGTGTTCGATCGCACACGTCGTCAACCCCATAACCCCACACATCCGTCGCCACGCCGCTCTCCGCCACCGACGTGGACACCCGACGCATCTCCCCATAACGCTCAAACGGCGTCTCCCCCAGCGTGTTCACACCACACCGATACACCGCCCAGTCGTTCCCAAACCCGCCATTCGCCGAGGACGCAACCGTCAACGGGAACTGATCCCCAACCGGCGGCTGCGCCACCCCACACGCCGAATCCGACGCCGGCACTCGGAACTGCAGCACCTGCCCCGCCCCGGCGCAGTGCCCCGCCCCAATCACCGTGCTGTCCTCGCACACCACCGAACCCGTGCACACCACCGGCATGATCCGGCCCGTCCACAACTCCACCGAGGGCTCCCGATCATCTGTCCCGCAAATCCCGCACTGATCCGGCGTCCCACGAGACGTCAAACCCAACCCGATCTCAACCTCATCCACCACCACGTGGCTCACGCCCCCGGCCTCGGTGTGCACCATCATCCGAAGATGGTCCCCATTGAAATACGCCGTCGAGTCCGACCACGCCTCAATCATCCCCGCCGTGAAGTCCTGGTGCTCCCCATCCCGCATCGACTCCACGCGCAGTGTGCAACCAGACGACAGAGTCACCTCCGAAAAATGAACCCGAACCCACGAAGCCCCGGCCACATCAATCTCATACTCCCCATCCACCGCTCCATCACGCGCCGTGATCCACTCCGTCTCGAGCGGATACTCCATTCGAACACCCACAGGCTCCACCATCGTCCCACCTGCCGCGAGACCCAATGGCGATACCACAAACCCCGCCAGGGCCATCGCGCACACATCTCGACTGGAGACCAGCCGTCCCATCGTCGAAAACTCCAGTTTCCCAAGGCGGTCCCACCCCATCCACACCAGTGAACATCAGTCTACCACACCCCCAAAAAAGAAAAAGGCCCGCACATCGCAGGCCCGAAGAAACCACGTGTTCAAGACGTTCAACACGGCCCAGGCAATCTGGGCAATCTCGTCCCGCGTGGTTCTCGCCCCAACCAGGGCACCACCTACTCCCCGCTCTCCCCATTGATATACGCCGCCGTCGCCGGATGCGTCGGCTTCGTCGCGTTCGATGCCGTCATGCTCCGCAGCACCACCAGACCACGCTTATTCGTCGGCCACAGATAAATCGCCCCGTTCGCCACCGTGTGGTCCGGCGCCGTCGCCTCAACAACCAACTGCTGATCGATCGAGCCACCCTTGACACGCAGCGTGAACTCCCCACGCTCGTTCGTCATCACCGTCCCGATAATCTGGTCCGACATCCCCGTCGTCCGTGAACGCAACACGACCTTCGCCCCGGCAATCCCGGGCCCCGACACGCGAGCATCCGTGGAATCCACCACCGTCACGATCGACGCGGTCCCCGCCACGACCTTCCCCTCAAGGTTGTTCGTCGAAGCGCACCCGCCCAGAACCATCCCCAGCACCGACACGCATCCAACCGCGAGCATCCGAGTCATTGTGTTCATCCTTGAACTCCTGGTTTGTGTGAGAGGCCGTCCTCGCAACCCGCCATCGTAAAGACCACGTGTCCTCACGCGTCTCTCGCCCGCGTCCCGCCGACATCCGCCGGGGCCGGTAGATCCTTGAGCGACGCGATCCCGAAGTGGTCCAGAAACTGCCTCGTCGTCCCGTACAAGATCGGCCGTCCGATCTCCTCCGCTCGACCTTTGATCGTCACCAGCCGCCGATCCATCAGGCTCTTGAGGACCTCCCCGCACGCCACCCCGCGGATCGCCTCCAGTTCCGCCCGCGTCACCGGCTGCCGATACGCGATGATCGCCAGCGTCTCCACCGCCGCACGAGACAACTTCGCACTCAGCCGAGCCCGCTTGAACGCCGCGATCACCGCCGAGTGCGCCGCCAACGTCATCAACCGATACCCGCCCGCCACGCTCTCGATCCGAAACGACCGACCAGACCGCTCATACTCCGTGTTCAGGAGCGCCACCGCCCCGTCCACGACGCCAACCTCCGCTGAACTCGCCTGTGTCTCCCGATCCTCGTCTCCGCCACGCCCTAACTCGCGCGCCGCCTCGGGCCGGAACACCGCCTCCGCGATCCGTCCAGGCGCCACGGCCTTGTCCACACTCAACAAAATCGCCTCGACCGACAACGCGATCGACGCCGCGGCGTCCCTCGACGCCTTCTCAGACAACCCGTACCGATCTCCTGGCGAAGCAAGTGGGGGCGTCACGTCGGCGTCAACTCCTTCGACTTCGCCACCAACTGGTGGCTTCTTCGCCCCACGACGCCCGCGGCATTTCCCAGGACGAACCTCGATCACCGGAGACTCAGGCCTGACCGTGTCGTTCGACGCTTTCTGTGTCGTTGCTTCCATGCCCTCAATCCTAGCGGCCTCCCGCTCCAACCCCGCCATGCACCAGAACACCACCCGCAGCCAACCCAGCCCTCCAAATCCCCAACGCTCACACGCGATCGTTCCGAACGTGCCTATATGGAAACTCGACCATCGGGCAACTTCTTATGGCCTCGCCATCACCCGCTCAAGCACCTCGCTCACGCCCTCACCCCGTGTCGCCACCGTCTCCAGAATCGCCCGACGACCCGCCACGTCCCGAAGATCACGAACCAACTCGTGCTCCCCAGGATGATCCGCCTTATTGCACACAAAGACGTCCGCGATCTCCAGGATCCCCGCCTTGTCCATCTGCACCGCGTCGCCCATCCCGGGCGTCAGCACCACCGCCGTCGTATCCACATACTGCCGGATCTTCGTCTCGTTCTGTCCCGCGCCCACCGTCTCCACAAACACAAGGTCGAACGCACCGTCCTCGCCGCTCTCGCCCTCCGATGCCCCGCCGATCAACTCCAGAATCTCCGGCAGCGCGTGATAGTCCTCGCCACTGATCGCCAATGATCGGTAGTACACGCCCTCGCCGATACTGTTGAAGTCCACGCGAAGCCGATCCCCAAGCAGCGCCCCGCTCGTGATCGGGCTCATCGGATCAAACGCAACCACCGCCGCACGCCCCGTGAACCCCGCCTCGCCCCCCTTCGATCGCCGCGAATACTCCGACACCATCTGCGCCACCAGTTTTTTTTTTAATGATACTGGGTACACCGTGATCCCCACCACCCGACGGGGCCGACGCTTCTTCGCCCCGCTCCGCAGCGTCTTCCCGTCATGGACCAGCGATATGTCCCGCGCCAACTGGGCCGTCAACCCCCCGCCGCCGATCGTCGCCGATCGCGCACGCACCGCCGACCGAACCGCCTCCACGATGTCGAGCAAACCCACCCCCGTCGTGAAGCACCTCGCGACACCCAGATCCTTGAGTTGCGGGATGTCCTCCTGTGGCAGAATCCCACCCATATACACCGGCAGATCCCCACGACCCATCCCCCTCAACTCGCCCACCAACTTCGGCCCAAGCACCAGGTGCGAGTTGCTCATCATCGACGCGCAGATCACGTCGCAATCCTCATCCCGCGCCGAGATCGCCAAGGACCGAGGCGTCTGCCACAACCCCGAATAGATCACATGGATCCCGCTGTCACGCAACGCCCGCGCAATCACCTTCACGCCACGGTCGTGACCATCAAGCCCCATCTTCCCAAGCAGCACCCGAGGCCGATGCGGAAGGTCCCCGCACCGATCCTTCTTCTCAAACTCCGTCGTCGCGTGCGACAACGGCGCGCGATGGCCCACCCCATGTCCTGTCCCATGTCCTGTCCCTGTTCCAGCGGCTGAAGAGTTCGGCACTGTCATCGTGTCGAGCATCCAATGAGGTGAAGTTCTCGAACCACGCCGTATCGGCGACAAAAAAACGTGCCCGCCCGAAATACACCCGGCACGAACCACGCCTTCCATGTATTCTAACACTCACAACCTCAATCCGCACGACAACACAATCACACTATGCCAACCCCACCACTCCACGAACCACACGAACTCTCCACTCCCCAAAAGGTCTACCTCTGGCTCGCCTGCATCTCCGTCGCCTCACTCCTCGTCGCCGACATCACCGGATGCAAACTCTTCTCCATCCCCCTGGGATTCTCCTTCTCCGTCCCATGGTCCGACCAGCCCATCGACGCCATCCAACACACCTGCGGCATGCTCGCCTTCCCCATCACCTTCCTCCTCACCGACCTTATCAACGAGTACTACGGCAAAAAAGCCGCCCGACGAGTCGTCTGGCTCAGCTTCGCCATGGGCTTCCTCGTCTTCCTCTTCATCAACGCCGCGCTCAACATGAACCATCTCGACGCCGTCTACAACGTCAAAAAAGAATCCTTCGACAACGTCCTCGGAAACACCAGAATTATGTACGTCGCCTCCATCGCCGCCTTCCTCGTCGGAAGTTTCAGCGACATCATCCTCTTCTCCTGGATCAAGAAACTCACCAAAGGAAGGCACGTCTGGCTCCGCGCCACCGGCTCCACCATCATCAGCCAGTTCATCGACAGCCTCATCGTCACCTACCTCGCCTTCAACCTCGGCCGACAACTCTTCCCCGCCACCGACGCCGTCCCCATGCCCATGACCGATGTCCTCAAGACCGCACTCACCGGATACATGCTCAAATACGTCATCGCCATCGCACTCACACCCGCCATCTATCTCGGCCGCTACATCCTCCACGCCTACTTCGGCCTCATGCCCCTCCCACCCGAGCAAGCAACACCCTAAGCAATTTCCCGACACCTCTCCTCCAACACACACATCCCCCTTCCCTGTGGACTAGTGTTCACAGAATGAGGACCGACCTCCCCCAAGGATCCGCCGGGGTCCAACACATCGGATCNNTCGCCAAGATCGGCGCCGGCAACCCAAGGCCCACCGCACTCGCCGCCAAACTCGGACTCTCCCGCGTCACCCTCAGCAAACTCCTCGGCGCCCTCCAAAAGAAATCCCCAGACGAGGTCATCGAGGCCATCCCGGGACCCGAATCCCTCCGAGGCGTCGTCAACTCCGCCGCCGCCCACGGCATGGACCGCGATCTCGCCGTCGAGGCCTTCGCCGCCATCGACCAGTTCGACGCCCTCATCCGAGAGCAGTTCGGCACCCGCGCCGCCCTCCACGCCGCCATCGGTGGACGATCCAACACCCTCCGAGCACGAGTCTCCCAGACCGCCCGCGCCGACGTCTTCAAGGGCATGCGACACATCCTCGGCGTCGAGGCCGAAACCTGGCTCACCTGCATGTTCTTCGAGCCCGCCGACGACGATCCAGACTCCGTCGCCATCACCAACGTCCACGGCGCCATCGCCATGCGACGGCTCCGCTCCGACACCAGCGTCTGCTTCTCCTTCGGCCCACCGCCCCAGGACCCACACTCCCCGGGCAACGTCGACCAGAGCCCCATCTCACTCCAACAGTTCTACGCCAACGAGCCCGCCACACTCGAATCCACCCGCGTCGGCGGCCAGATCATCCACACGCTCGCCGACAAAACCCTCGGCAAAAACCAACTCCGTGACATGCTCGTCGTCAGCCGACAGAGCAAGGGACCCAAACGCTTCGCCGCCGATGGTTCACGGCTCCGCGGGGTCTCCCTCTTCGTCGACGTCCCAGCACGAAACCTCGTCTGCGACGCCATCGTCCACAACGACATCTTTCCCAACGCCGCACCGCAACTCATCGTCTACAACCCCGGCGCCCGAGGCCCCGCCAACCCCAACGACCCCGCGAGAGATTCCGACCGCGTCGTCGTCACCGAGACCGTCGACGATCTCTCCGCCACCGACAATCGATTCTCCATCGACGAGATCCCACGCTACGACGACATCATCAACCACACCAGCCGCCAACTCGGCCGGTCCCTCGACCAGTTCCGGGTCTACCGACTGCGCATGGCCTACCCCGTCATCGGCCTCCAATACGTCGTCGCCTTCACCGCCCCAGACAAGAACGCCTAGCGATCGCCCAACGCCGCACGCGCCGCGTGGGACTCGGTCGCCTTGGACTTCAGCAACAGCACCGCCGTCTCCAGTTGCAGATCGATCCCCTTCTCCAGGAGGTCCGCGGGGTTCGACGACATCTCCGCCTCCTGCGAGCGCTTCGTCCGCTGGCTCTCCACGATCGGCTGCTCGTCCGCCGGCAACTTCGGCTGCTTCCGCGGACGCGGCTTGTTCGCCGGATCACCGTTGTCGATGTCCGCGTTCCGACGGATCGTCAACGCGTCGGTCGTTTGCGAGGGCAGCATGTACACCGAGAGATCCGGCTCCACGCCCCAGGTCTCCGAGCCCGGCTTGCGGTGGATGATCCGCTTGTCCGGAAGCATGTAGTACTGGATCGTCAACTTCATCATCGCCGTCGGCGTGAGTTCCCACACGTTCTGCACCGACCCCTTCCCGAAGGACCGCTCTCCCAGCACCAGGCAGTCGATGTCACCCTGACGCCCGTAGTACCGCAGCGCCCCCGACACAATCTCCGAGGCCGACGCCGAGTTCTCGTTCACCAGCACAATCACCGGCGTCTTCGACAGCGTGGCGCGATCCGGATCCGTGAACTCCGGGTTCGAGATCGTCCCGTTCCCGTTCGACATCATCACGATGTGCCCCCCCTGAACGTCCACGAACCGCTGCACGATCGAGACCGCCTGATCGAGCAGCCCGCCCGGGTTGAACCGCAGGTCCAGGATCAACCCGCCAAGCCCCTTCGACTTCATCGCCGTGATCGCCCGGTCAAACTCCGACGTCGTCGTGTCCGTGAACTGCGTCAACCGAACGTACCCGATCCCACGGTCCTGATCGATGAACCAATCCCAGTCGTCCTCGTGCGGTCCGTTCCGTTTCCAGCCCTTCACCGTCTTGATGTCAATCACCGCACGCGTGATCAGATNNGATCAGATAGTCCTGGTCCTCCGTCGTGTTCGAGTCGGCGCCCGGACGCTCGATCGTGATCACCACCTGCGTGTTCGCCGGTCCCGTGATGAGGTCCACGGCCTGATCGAGGCTCATCCCGAACGTCCCCACACCGTCGACCTTCTTGATGATGTCCCCAGGACGGATCCCCGCACGCTGCGCCGGGGTTCCATCGAGCGGCGTCACGACGCGGATCTTCGACGACGCGTCGAACTCGATCGACACCCCGATCCCCACCAGACGACCCTGCGTGTTCCGCTGGAACCGGCGCAACTCGTCGGGCCAGATGATCGCCGAGAAGTCGTCCAGGGGCGACATCAGCCCCTGCCCGAACTCGTGCAGCAATGCCGTACGGTCGATCTTCGTCGTGTCGTCGTTCGCACGCGTCAGTCGAGCCAGCATCGATCGAACCTGCGCGATGTCCAGCATCGTCTTCGCGTCGCTCACGTTCGCGATCTCCGCGTCGATCGACTTCAGCATCGCGTCGCGCGAGCCCTCGTCGCCCAGCGCCGGGAACGCCGACGACAGGTCACGCGTCGTCACCATCGTCTTGAGCGCGCCGAGACCCCCGAGCACGATCTGGTTCATCCCCACGCCCTCGACGTGCTGACGCGATCGGAGGAGAGCCGTCAGGATCATCGTCTCGTTGATCGAGCGCAACTTGTCGTGGAAGTCGTTCCCCGCCGGGTTGTACGGCGGCAACCCATCCTCGCCCGCCGCCAGCAGC
>JRYD01002170.1_pt1 | contig 35878 bp, 33 predicted proteins | sample 235311 | NCBI WGS metagenome assembly JRYD01 (sample SAMN03074213, study PRJNA261472) | activated sludge metagenome | biome: Common Effluent Treatment Plant; feature: Wastewater; material: Activated sludge; isolation source: activated biomass in a lab-scale reactor treating industrial wastewater at... | reverse complement strand
GGCGGAGCCGCCTACTCGATTGGCAGCTGGTGTTCTTTCGTCCGTCCTTGTAAACCATTGATAGTGTTTTGTTTGAGTTTCATTGTCTGTTTGCTTTTTTGTCTGTCTGTGTCGGGTTGTGCGTTGCGTTTTTTATTTTTTTGAAGGGTTGGGAAATTTTTAAAAACAATTTTTCTTGCGTTGGCTTTGCAAGCTCTTTGACAAAGCTTTGGTTTGAGCGTTGGCTCGTTGGGGCTTTGGCAATGTGCTTGCAAATAGCGTAGGCTTAAATTTTAAATCCTTTCTTCTGTAATTTTGTTAAATACTTTGTTACTTTTTGTTGGTTGTCATAATCATTTTCTTGTTTTCCGTTCACAATATCGTGCAGCAAATCTGTTTCTTCTTGTGTTAATACTTCTTTGTCCAATGACTGATTAAAACTTATCATTTTTCTCATTAGTCCTAGGATGAGTTCGTCTTTTTGTTCGTCTTCAAGTTTTGGCTTTTTCAAAGCAACCCACTTGCCAGCAAATTCTTCTGCCTTTTGTAATAGTTCCTCGTTGTATTTAGCAACGATGTCGAGTATTTCAACTCCTTTTTGATATTCATCGTCTGCTAAAATTCTATTTTGTCTTAACTTGAAAGCAATATTAGAAACAACTGTTTGCTTTACCGTGTCAAGCAGTTCGCTGTCTTTACCCCACTGTAAAATTTCGTTCCAGAGTGCGGGTGGAATTGATTTAATTACTGATTTGTTTTGTTCTAATTCTTCTTCTTCAATATCAATTTCCGTGTTTCGTTTTGGTGGGTTTTTCGGGTCAATTAAATCCGCTTTAATGTGTTTAAGATTAAAATCCCATTCGTGATTTTTTACTAAATCCCAACATTCTTCCTTTTTAGCTTTTTCAATGTAGTGTTGACCGTTGTATGTTTCAAGTATGAATTGGTTGACTTGTTTCATTAATTCAAAAATGAAATCAGAAAGTTCGGGAGAAACATCTTGATTTTTCCAAATTTTGAATAGGTCAAGTTGATTTTCAGTAATGATATTCAATAAAGAAAGTGTGTATGGAACAACAACTTGTTTCATTTCTCCAATGCTGTTTGGCTTAATTCCATATCGTTTATCAGCGTTTTTGAAAAGAATACACTTTGCAATTGCATCCTCAAAATAAACATTGTTTATCTTTTTAACGTTTTCAGGCAAATTATTACCAATAAATTGGGCATAGTTTTTCTCGTTACCACGAACAACTATATGAGGGCCGATTACTAACTTTTTCCCGTCATAAACTTCTTGGTAAGAGTTAATGTATTTTGCCAACTCAACTTTTGAGAACATTTGTTTTTTTGGATATTTCCTGTCAAATGCTGTTTGAAGTGCTTTAGTTCGTCCTTCTCTACTTCGCAAAGTTTTATATTGTCCTCTTGCACGTTCAAAAAACCAAGATGTTTGAATATTGCTTGTTGCTGTAATTGGCGATAAAATATATCGTGATAATTTTTCAAACGCAACTAAAGCGGGGTTGTTTGCTGAAAAGTCAGCATTATTCACTTTGTTTTGTGTATTTGCATACTTTGAAATGAGAGATACAATGTCACTATATTCTTCAGGATTTTCAATTACTGAAAATTTTACCTGAACAAATATTTTTGAAATATCTGCTCTGTCTTTCTTTGCTGTGTTATAAATAGAGGCAGTTGTTTGACCACCATTTACGATTTGTAAATTTCTTATTTTAGAAATATAACGCCCTGAATCATCTAATTCAATATGGTCAGCAGTTGCTGCTATACCATTATTGTATGCAAAAAACTTTTCTGGCTCATTTCGAATTGTACTGCGGATACCATAATTTACACTATTACGTCCACCAACTTGTAAGAATGAACGAACATTTTGTTCCAATAACCTAGCTCCGTAACGCTCATATAATTTTGCTAAACAAGTTCCTGGTAATATTGCAATGTATGCTTTGAAATTTGGATTTATTTCAGAAGCGGGTAAACACGGTACTTCAAATCTTTCACCATCAAAATCGTTCAAGTCTATCTCTATTGGAACTCTGGATTGTTCTGAAATTTTATAAAGAAAATGAATGTCAATAACTCTATAAAAAATATTGTAATTATTGATTTTATCATTTTTCGGAAAATCACCTTTGTACTCTCCGTCAGTCAAAATAATTACATTTACTCGAACAAGGTTTTCCTTAATTTCATCATAATTTGCCAAAGTGTTTGCTAATTGAAAAATCTCTGAGGATTCTTCAATTTCGTTTACATATTCTTTACTAACGCATTTGTTGAAGAAATTTGAAATTCTCTTTTGAGCAGTTTCAATTTCTGCTTTTGTTGTTGTAGATATTTCATCAGTTCCCTTGAATACAGTAACGAATAAGTCAAGAGTTTCATAATTGTCAGATATAGCAAAACCATTAATTTGATGCTGGTTTTTTGTTCCTATCGCTTTTTTATCAAAAGCCAAAATCGCATTTTCTGTTTCACCAGCATCAGCAAGATTATTTAGTGCAATTTGTGTAAATATTTGCTCAGAATTACCTCCATCTTCTTCACTTAACTGAGTTGCTCTTATGTCTTGGTTTAGACTTTGATAATATTTTAAAACTTCTTTTTCCATTTGGATTATGGTATTATAGTGTCAAATACTTCTGTCTCACTTGTGGCAAAAGGTGTGCATTGAGTTAAAATGATTGAATATTTCACATCACCAACACCTGTTCGTATATCATTTTCTTCAATTCTTGGAAAATCATTTTCTACTTTGTAGAATTCATCTTGGCGAATGTGGTAGCCAATATTTTCATATAAATGACGTTGCAAATCAAAATATCCAACTTCATATATTTTGCTTTTAAACTTATTTAGAGCAATCATTTCTTCTCTTAAAAATTCTATTACTGAATCTACTATGTCATTCAGTGTTTCGCCTGAATTTTGTTGCTGTTCCAGCGAAATATGGTACAAAAACAAATTCTCAAGGTTTGTTGTGTCTAATTGCCTTTCACTACTAATTTGAACTTTTTGATGATTATTGCCGTGCGTAGTTTTTACCTCCACTGCCCAAGAACCACTTTGAAAATCACGAATTTGTTTTTCGGTTCCAGTCCAAGTATTTATAAGAGGTAGAAAATTGTTTGTTGTCCTTAGGAACTTTCTTAAAAAATAAAGTTCTCCAAACAATCCTCTTTGTTCCTCTGGTTTTAAACCTTGCAAACCAATTTTATTGAACAATGATTTCCATTTCTCAAAACGATTTAGAACTTCACGAATGATTCTTTTTTCGTTGGTTTCTTCTGAAATACTTGCAATTAAATCTTCGCAAAGAACAGCGAAAATATCTTTGTGCTCAAAATTGAGCAGTTTGAATATCAAAATGTTTTTATCTACTTCATTAGGCGAAGCAAATAAATCAACTTGAATTTCCTGTAAGTTTGAAAAATTAGAAATGTTTACTTCTGTGTTTTTATTTATTGCAACATAAACGCACAAAAATTTTTCTGGATGTTGCAAAGCAACATATACATCGGGTTTTACAGCACCTGAGTATCTGCGAAACAACAAACCTCTAATAAGTGATTTGTCGTTTGCCAATTCATCCCATATTTGTTTAATCTTCATCTGTATTGTCGTTTTCTACATCATCGTTAATGTCAAATCTTGAAAGTAATTGTTCGTGAACTGCAAATTGAACAGTTGGATTTACAATACTTCTTGGGAAGCTTACTGCAAAACCTACAATTGGTTCGCTACCGCTATAACCTGCTTTCTCAGGATTTAAAAAGTAAAGTATCAATAATGCTGTTGTGGGTTTTCTAATTTCATTACGTACGATTTCTCCTTTTGGGAAATCATTTTTGTAATCTTTGTTCAGTTCTTTTGTTCGGTCTAAACCTTTTTTGTATTCTTCTTCTGTTAAATCAAAAAATTCGTCTTTCGGACTAATGATATGATTTTTCCTAATATTCAAATTGTTATTGTCATTTTTTTCAGGGTCACTTGTTCGTACAATACAACCAATTTGAGAAATGCCGTTAATTGAATTTAAATCGTAATTAAATTCAGCATCTTTTTTAAAGCGAATTGCAATGTTCCAATTTATTAGTTCACCACTTCTGTTAGAAATATCAATAAAGCTTAGAAGATTTAAAGGGTCAACTTTTTTTAGACTTTCGGAAACTTTGAAGTTTTGAAAGAATGGTTTCACTAGTTCTGCTGAAATATTTTTCCAAAGAATATGATTGTCTTTTGTTGAAAAACTTGATGGCAATGAATTGATTAAACTTCTTGTTGCTTCTAAGTTAGACTGGACAATTTTTGGTGTTTTTTGTAACTGATATGATTCAACTAATCGACCAGCCCAAGAAATATCAACATTTACAGCTCTTCTTATTTTGTTTGAAGCAGAAATCTGTAAAACTCCGGGATGGGTTCTTACTCGTAAAGCGTATTGCTCAGGCGTACTGCCTGCAACGTCTGACATATATTCAAACTCGCTTCTTAATTCTTCGCTTGCAAGTGTAATGTGGCAAAACCATTCATTTAATTCTCGGCTTGTAAATAAACGGCACAAATCAACATAACCTGGGCGATAGCCAAACCAACGCCCCATTTGCATTAATGTATCGTACATCCTTGAAGCACGTAAATAATAGCTTACAGATAAACCTTCTAAAGTTAAACCTCTTGAAAGTTTATCGCCACCAACAGCAATAACTGAAAGCCCATCTTTGTGGTCAAAATAATTCAATGCATCTCCAGAACCACCGTTAATTTCTCGTACTACAATTTTTGCAGCAGCACTATGTAAATGCGGAAGCACTTCTTCCCAAGTGTGAACGCTTACTTGCGAATCAACATTAGGCATTGTATCAAGTATGATTTGCGAAACTGTTTTATAACTTTTATACCTCTCCGTTACATTAATTGTATGCGTTTGTTTGTTTTCTCTATATGTATAGTCGTATGAATATTCGTTGTCTTCTTCAAAAGTTTTTTTAAGTTCGTTTAGCACAGATGAACTATTAAATTCAATTCCTAAACGATAACTATTGAATGTGTTTTCAACTAATTCTTTGATTTGTTTTTGCCAGAGTGTATAACGGCTAACATGAACAAGCATTGAATTGTGCACTTTTTCTTGTCCTCTCAATTTTCTAATTGCACATGTCAAAATGAAGCATTTTATTGCTGTTTTTAGAGAAGCTGGCAGTTCAGTTGGGAATTGGTCATCTTTTTTGTGTCCATTTGGTATAGAATCTCTATAATCGTCAACACGGTTTACAATCGGTAAAACTGAATCGTTTTCATCGTTATCATCTTCTAAAACTTCAATTCCAAAAACTTTTTCTGGTCCAATATAATTACTAGGTGCTGGAATGTTGATGATAAAGTCTCTTGGAAATAAATCATCCTCTTTAATTGGAATAAAAATATTTGCAAATGGTGTTGCTGTGTAGCCAACATAACCACTTCTTTCACACAAATTCAGAATGTTTTTGATATGCTGATTTATTCTTGTTGCAGTGTCTTCATCTTTGTTTGTGTTGATTGAGGCATTGTCTGCTTCATCATCAATTAGCAACAATGATTTGCTTCTTATTTTTTTAGTGCCGTCTGGCAAAGTTTCAGCTTTTGCACTCAACCAAGTATGTAAACGCTCTAAAATTTTTGAATTTTTCTTTACTACTGCAATAATTGGCTCGGCTGTGTTGAAGCTAAAGCCACCCATTGAATCAGCTGCTTTTGTAGCAAAATCTCCATTGTCAAGACTTGACGTAAGCGAATGTGCAACCCCTATTTGATTTATTTTACCAACTCCAATTACAACTCCATTTTCATTGTAAGCTCTTTGATGTTGAGTGTCAAAACCTAAAAATCCTTCGTCTAAACGAAGCTGTGTCTGACTTCTTAAATTGTTGTGAATGCCAGCTAAAACAATAATCAATTTATATCCAGCGTCAGCCGCTTTACAAATTAAACCTGTATAGTTTGATGTTTTACCTGATTGAACTTGTCCAACTACTAAACCTTTTTTACCAACTATGATTTTTTCAGTTGGATTGAAAAGCCCGTCAAGTGTTCTGTCGGTGAGTTTGTCAATTTGATTTAATACTGTATCAGAATAGTTTTTTTCAATTTGTAAATAATCTCTGTATCTGTTCCAAAAACTCCAAGTGATATTTGCTTTTGCATTTCCAATCCAAGGGGTTCGCCTTTCTTCATCTTCAATTATTCGGAAATCATCCATTCTGATATTGTACAACGATTCAACTTCACGAATCAAATAATTACGGTCAAGTTCTTTGTATATAGGCATCATTAAAGCAAAGTCAACTGCTTGTTCAATTTCTTGCTTGGTAACTGAACTTGTCGTTGGTAATAAAGTTCGGATAGTTTTAATTACTTGTTGTATCATAAATATTATTTCAGGAATTCAAGAAAGTGAATAAAATTATTGAATGGCTCTATATTTGAAATTATCGCTTTTGCTTCTTCATCTGTTTTTCCTTGCTTAATCAAACTAGAGTACATTGCTTGCATTGTGGTTCTGATTATTTCGTGATTTGTATCTTCAAAAGGCGTTCCTTGTAATTCGGGCTGTTCACTTTCTTTTATGTAAATTGATTTTGACGGTATTGTTTCTTCAATAAAACGCAAAAGCATTTCAATTGCTTTGTCGGAATCCTTTTTGGCTTGTTCTTTTATTTTTGTCAAAATCGGATTTTCACGATTGATTTTATAAAACCATTTGTCCCCACGTTTGTGGTCAACCCAAAGTGGAACAAATTTTTGTCCTGCAATTTGCTTCACACTTTTTCCTTTGTGGCGATAAACCTCTACAGCTTGTTGTCGCACTTTTAATGCGTATGCTCTAATTTGTTCACGAAAAACTAAAGGCGGTCGTGCAATAGATTTTTTAATATCAATTTGCCAAGATTCATCAAGTGTATTGGGCAATTCAATTTGTATTCTGGCTAATTTATAATGCTCTTCCTTTCTAAAAAGACCCAACCAATCGCCAGCTAGAAGTAAACGTTCATTCCTATAAATATAAAAACCTTGTTGTTCGTTCCAGCCCTTTACTCCCTCAGCATTTTTATATGTTTCTTCTGAAATCTTCGATTTATGTGGTAATACAAAGCCCTCTATTTTAACCTTGCCATTTTGTATTTTTTCAGGGGGAAATTCTTGTGTAGCTTTTTCGTTACTAAGAAAAGGATTCCAAGCATCAACCTTTTTACCTTGAAAAAAAATGTTGATTTTACCTTGCTCAATGAACTTGTGAAATACCATTGCTAGATGCTTTTTCACTTGTTCCATTGTTTGATTAAACTTGAATTCTGCTTTGCTGTCGTCTTGGTTAAAATCTTTAACAACTCTGTCAATATCATTCCACAAAACAATTGTACTAGTAGTCAATTTTGAAATTTCAGTTTCTAAATTTTCATCGGGTAAGTACTTTATCAAATCCCAATTCCCAGTTTTATTTACAAAATCCAAATCCCAAGTCCAAAAAACAGATTTGTAATCTGCCTTTTTGCTTATAACAGTTAGTTTTCTTGCTTGGGAAAATGATGCAGTTTTTAAACCTAAGCCAAATCGACCTAAGTCTTTTTGATTACGTTCTTGCAATGGATTTTTGCTTCCTGGCCGCATTGCTTGTATTAATTCTGCATCATTCATTCCTATTCCGTCATCTTTGATAGAAAGCCAAGTTTTAGAACCTTTCCATTCAAAATTTATCCAGATGTTCTTTGAATTAGCTGAAATAGAGTTATCAATGATGTCTGCAATCGCTGTTTCTATATTGTAGCCAATAGCACGAAAAGTCTCAATCATTGATGAGGCTTCTGGAATTGCTGACGTTGTTTGGTATTTTGAGTAATCAATCATTAATATCCAATTATTAGAATTCCCTTAAGTGGGAGTTGTAATCTACCTGACGCATAAAGAGTATCAAAAAAGGTTATTACATTTTGAAAATCAGGATTGCCTCTATAATCTTTTCTTACAGCAATAACTAAGTAATCCACCTCATACATCATACAAGCTTGAAACAAATCTTTTAAAAATTGGTAATTTGTAACTGCTCTGCCTGCTTCAACTTCAATAACCGTTTTAGTTGCTGTGTTATATCCGTCTGCGTCAAAGTATTTTTCTAGTTTACCATTTTGTCCAAATAGCACTGGTACTTTGATTTTGTCACTTGACTTTTTACTCTTTTCAATTTGAAAATCTAATTTTTCTAAGTTTGTTCTAACATTTTCCAATACCTCATTACTACCGTAGTTATGAACTTCAGAACTAATTAAGCTTTCATTTAATTCAAATACACCTAAAACATTTTGCAGGTGTTCAGGTATTATTCTGCTTTTGGGAAAGAATTGCCAATTTATCATATCATTTCTCTAATTTTTTCTGCAATTTTTTGAGCCATCAATGGAGGAACGGCATTGCCTATTTGTTTAAAGGCGGCTGTCCTACTTCCTTCAAAGAAATAATCATCAGGGAAAGATTGTATTCTTGCAGCTTCTCTTACACTTATTGAACGATTTTGTTTTTTATCTGGATGGATGTAATAATGTCCATCCATTGCTATATGAGCAACAACAGTGTGTGAAACACCCTTGCCATTTACAACTTGAAAACGATTTACAAAAGAATCTGTATTTGAATGTTTGATTAGTCTTTTTGGCAACTCAGCATAATTCAATCTTTTGCCATTGTTCCATTGGTCAATTGCAATTTGATAGATTTCTAAATCATTATCATTATTGGGTCTTACAATATGTTGTGTTACAAAGTCTAAACCGTTTCTAATATTAGTTTGCTTTAAATATTCTGTTGTCGGCTTTGCATATTCAACTGCGTTTAGAGTTCCTTGTCCATTTTTTAATGGCTTCAAATCAGAAAACAAATCTTTTAAAATTTGAAAGTTATGTCCTGATGTCTCAAATTCGGGATACTTTAAGTTTAGATCTTTCTTCCAGCCAATGATTATTACTCTTTTTCTGTCTTGTAATACTCCGAAATCTTTTGCGTTCAAATGATTTTTTGGAGGAATAGCAACTTCATAACCAGCATTTCTAACAGCCTTGAAAATTTTACTTAAATACTCTCCGTTTTTTGCAGATAAAATACCCGGTACATTCTCAAATACAAACATCTTTGGTTTGTACTTTTCTAGAAACTTAACGTAATGTTTATATAAATGATTTCTAGGGTCGCTTTCCATATCTTTTCTTGCACGACCAACCACAGAATAAGCCTGGCAAGGCGGACCACCAATAATTAAATCAACTTTTTTTCCGTTCAATTCCTTGTCAATTGTCTTGAAAATTTCAGGCAATGTGTTTTCTGAAATTTCTTTGTTTATGACTGAATTGATTAAATGTTCGGGAACATTTTTCCAAAGCTCTTCTTTGTTTTTAGTTTCTGATTTAAGATAATCATTATAGATTCTGGTTTTCTTATTCTCTTTTAACCAGTGGTAAACTGTTCTGGTTTTAATAGTATCACAAGCATCTTTATTCATTTCTACGTGTGCAATAGGTTTAAATCCAGCACGTATAAAACCTTCAGAAAGTCCTCCAGCACCAGCGAATAAATCTATATAGTTTAATTCCTTCATATGTGATTTACAGATTTATTGTTTTTAGTTTCTTTCAATTGAAATTCAAAATCCAAGAACCAAGAAAATTTGGATAAGTAGTCAATACTTAAATTGAATTTGCCATTTTCAATTTTTGAAATTGTTGAACGATTTACATTCATTATTTCCGCAAGTTCATCTTGGCTGTAACCTTTTTTCTCACGAATATTTTTAATGGCATCACCAATTTTAATGCGGTAATCTCTAATGAATTTTTCTTTGCTCTCTAATTCCATTTTCATAAACGGTTTATTAATTCACGAAAAGAGTTCCTGTATGTTCTTTACCGCTTTCGTCTTCAATTGTCAGCCATACATTTGTTTCAACTCCTTTTACACCTTTAGTTAAGTCGAGCATAATTTTTTGTTCACCTACTTTTATAACCTTTCCAGTCGCTTGTGAATAGTCTGCTTTGTTGATTGTAACTTGGTGACCTACGAGGTCAGCTGTATCAACTTCAACAACTTCTAGGTCATCAAGTAAAACGGTATTTATGGGAGGGAAGGAAAGACCTGTGTTCAATGCTTTGATGTCGGCTCTTGGTCTTTTATCGTCTTCTTTGATTTCTAAAACAACATAAAGTTGGTCTGGATTTTCGTCTGGTAGCGGTGTATGAAACTTTGCTACTTGTCCAATTTTGTTTGGTCTCATTTTTAATGTTGCAGAATTTATAGCGTTGCCCCCGCTGTTAAATTATTTAATGTGTCAAATGTAGTATTTATTGAAACAAAAGGTGCAATATATTGAACATTTCTTTTCAACATATTATTGTCAAGTTTTATAATTTGTTTATCAGCGTTGGCAAAAAATGGCTCTTTTGGTTTTGCGAAGGGTCGGCTTGTGCGGCTTGCAAATGTGCCAATGTGCGGCTGGATAAAATTGAATTAAAAAAAATGTGCGGTGGGGAAAATAAAAAATACAGAAGGGTCGGCAATGAGTGTCGGCTTACTCGCTGTCCGTTTATTATATCGTTTCTATGTCGTTGGTCACCTGTCAAAATGGTTTACTTTTTTCTCGTTTATGTTCGTGTCTGTCTGCTGTGCCGTTGTCTTTTTACGCTTGCTGGTAACGCTGCGCTTGACGAAGTNNCAAAGGGGCGAGAGTTTGCCAAAGAGCAAACGAATAACAAAAGCAGGTGCGTTGGGTAAGAAGCTTTTCTTTCCGAAAGCTTGCAATAGGGCTTTTGACAAATCGCTCATCGTAATTTGTTCAGTGGCAACGGCATTGAAAATTCCTTTAAGTTGAGTGTTAGAAAGAATAAAATCGTACAATCTCACTAAATCCCGAATGTCTATCCAAGGAAGATATTGCTTACCTGAACCTAAAGAAACATTTATACCGAGTTTGGCTAATGGGCTTAGTTTTTTAACCATTCCACCCTCTTTTCCAAGAATAACTCCTTTGCGTAAAATGATTGTCCGAATACCTAAATCGTTAAATTTTAAAGCAGCATCTTCCCATTTCTGACAAACAGAAGCTAAAAAATCGTTTCCGCTTTCAGAAGTTTCTACAAATGTTTTATCCGTTGTTACCGCACCATAAAACCCAACTGCAGAGGACGAAATAAAGGTGTTGATGTTGAATTTATTTTCCGAAATATATTGATACAATACATCAATGGAATTTATGCGACTGTCAATAATTTCCTTCTTTCGTTGTTCTGTCCATCGTTTTTCGCCAATGTTTGCACCGGTCAGATTAATGAGAATTTCTACTCCTTCAAATGCTTTTTTATCGATGTATTGTCGCTCAATATCCCATTGAAAAAAACAAATATTTTTCAATGAATTAGCACTTGGTTTTCGGGTTAAAACATGAATTGAATATCCTTTTCCCACTAAAAAATCAATGAGCTGTTTTCCAACAAAACCAGTTCCGCCTGCTATTAATATTTTCTTCATTGTCTTTCTTTTACTGCTTCGCCATAAATTTTTAAAGCTCTATCTTTTGCAAAACTATGTTCTACTATCGGTTTTGGGTATTTTTCAGTTCCAAATTCGGGTAACCATCTTTTGATGTATTCAAAATTTTTGTCGAATTTTTCGGTTTGCAATGCAGGATTAAACACCCTGAAATAAGGTGCTGCATCGCAACCACAACCTGCTGCCCATTGCCAGTTTCCATTGTTGGCAGACAAATCGTAATCATTCAACTTTTCAGCGAAATACGCTTCGCCCCAACGCCAATCTATCAGCAAATGTTTGCACAAAAAACTGGCAACAATCATCCGAACCCGATTGTGCATATAACCTGTTTCGTTGAGCTGTCGCATTCCAGCATCTACAATCGGATAGCCTGTATTTCCAGTACACCACAACTCAAATTCCTGCTCGTCATTCCGCCATTGTATAAAATCGTATTTCGTCTTAAAAGAATGACTGACCACCTTTGGAAAATGATACAAAATCTGCATAAAAAACTCCCGCCAAATCAATTCGCCTAACCAAGTTTGATTGTGTTGCAAAGCAAAATCCACACATTTACGAATACTGATGGTTCCAAATCTTAACGCAATCCCTAATTGAGTTGTTTTTTGAAGTGCTGGAAAATCTCTGTATTTATCATATTCATCAATGATTTTTGCTTCTAATTTTGGCGTTTCAAAATGAAATTCTGTTTTCTTAAATCCAATTTCTTTTAAAGAATGAATTTCGGTGAAATCTTGTTTCAAAAAGTGATTAAAATCTGCTTTGTGATTGTGATAATCTTTTTCGGTTAAAATTTCTTTCCATTTTTTAGCATAAGGCGTATAAACCGTATAAGGCGTTCCGTCATTTTTTACAATCTCGTTTTTATCAAAAATCACCTGGTCTTTAAATGCTTTAAAAGAAATGTTTTGGGTTTTGAAAAAGTTGTAAATTTCGGTATCTCTTTCAATGGTTTGTGGTTCATAATCTCGGTTGCAAAACACCGCTTGAATGTCATATTCTTGGGAAAGTTGTTGAAATATTTCTAAAGGTTTTCCATAAAAGGTATTCAACTTTGAATGATGATTTTTTAATGCTAAGTTAATGTCCGAAAGTGCCTGATGAATATAATCTACTCGCCTATCACTTTTATTTTCTAACGCATCTAAAATAGCTGTATCAAAAATAAAAATCGGCAATACCGGAAATTCCGCAGCCAAAGCCTGACACAATCCAGCATTATCTTCCAATCGCAAATCCCTACGAAACCAGAATATGGAAAGTTTAGTTTTCATTCAAATACGGACTATCTGTTTTATCGTGTTTTACCCAAATCAATTTGGAAGTGTCATAACCGATTTCTTCCGCTATTTTCAAGTACTTTGTTTTTATATCCTCGGGAATAGTTTTTGTGCGGGATAAAATCCATAGATAATCCAAATTCTTTCCGGCAATTAAAGCATATTGGTAATTTTCGTCTAAAGCCACTACATTGTAGCCTGAATAAAATGGTCCGAAGAAACTCACTTTTAATGCGGCTATATTTTTATCTCCTCTAAATTTTGCCAATCCATCGGCTTTGCTCCATTTCTTTTTCACGAAATTGTAACCGCTGTTCAAGACCATTACATTTCCTTTTTTATCCAATTTATACTGTGCCGAAGTATTGTCTAAATCCTTTTCAAATCGGAAATCAAATCGGGCAACTTCGTACCATGCACCTAAATAGCGATTGACATCAAAATTCTCGACTGGTTTTGCATTTTTAGGAATAGATGCACAAGAATTTAAAAGTAAAATCCCGCAAGCGATAAAAGCAGTTCCTATGATTGTTTTTCTTTTCATTTTTTTTCTATTTTAAAAGTTAATGCTTCTCTTAGTAAATCCTCCGTATCAATATTTTTATCATAAATCGATTGATGAAAATCATCGAGCTTATTGAGTAAGCGTATCAATTCCATTTTCTCCTTTTGTGATAAATTTCCGGTAACGATGGAAGTAGCTTGTCGTATTTTATCCATTTGGTTCCCCAAGGCTTGAAGACCTGTTTCAGAAATTGAAATCACTTTGCTTCGTTTATCCGTTTTAGAATTCCGCTGTTCAATCCAACCTTGATTGATTAAACGATTGATAATCTGCATTCCAACCGGCTTTTCGTGTACGTTTTTTTTTATCAAATCCATTTTTGACATTTCGCCAAATGCTTTGAGATTTATTAGATAAATAAAATCTTCTTGCGTAGAAAACTCCGACCCAACAATTGCCGATTTGGAATAGCTTTTCGCATATCGATTCATGTGAACAATCAATGTATTAATAACACTTTCGGCACTTCTTCCATTTTCTTTTCCTTCCCAATTCGGTTCATTAACGATAGTATTATTGTTTGACGAAATCCAATTTTTAAACCCTTCAACAGATGTTTCAAAATGGTTGTTATTGTTGGTTTCAATCTCAAATTCCTGAACTAAATCTATTACATCTTTTACCAAACGATAATTCATTTTAACTGATTTTAGAATACAAATATACTATTTACTTTTAATTAAAGTACAAAAATGGACTATTTTTTGAGAAATTAGTTTACTTTTGTACCAGTCAATTGGTTTGTAGTATGAAGAAAATACTTTTAGGATTGGTTTTTCTCTTGATTGTAAATAATATTTTTGCCCAAACAATAGGTACTATCAACGGTGTCGTAAAAGACAAAAACACACAAGAAGTTTTAATTGGAGTTGTGCTTAAATTTGCCGGAAAAGACACAGTAAATACACTATCCGATGAAAACGGAAACTTTTCGGTTCAACTTCCTGTTGGAAAATATAATTTGGAGACTTCGTATATTGGTTACACACCTTTCACGCTTTACAACATTAATTTGACTTCTGGAAATGCTCACATTAAGCGCGAGTGTTTTTCACTCGTGCAGAAAGAAAAAAGAGGTATGTTTGGCAAGAAGGCACGAGTCCAAAAGACTCGCGCAAGTGGAGATTCTCTTTATTTTCAATTACCCCAATCTATTCCATCAAAACCAAGAGACCTTATTTTTCGCCTTTAAGAACTTAGTACTCCCAAGTTATAGATCAGCATAATAAAACCGTAATCCATCTTGAAATGGTTGTCAATTACAAATTAGCAATTTAACATCCCAAGCACTTTTAATGCGTCACTTAAAGCTCTTACATCATGCGTACGGATGTAATCCACACCCATATAGCTTATATAAATTTCAGCAGCCAGGGTCGCTGGCGTTCGCTCGTTGACTCCTCGCCCAACAATAGTTCCTAAAAAAGATTTCCGAGAAACCGAAACAAGAATTGGTAATTTAAAGTATTCTTTTACTCGAAAAATATTTTTCAAAACATATATTGACGTTTCTGGGTTAGAGCCTAAGAAGAAACCCATCCCTGGGTCTAAAATAATTCTTTCGGATGAAACGCCTGAATTTTGAAGTGAATTTATTCGTTGCGAAAAGAAATCAATTATTCCATCAAATATATTTTCGGGAACAGTTTCGATTACTTGGGCTTTCCCAAGCCGCTGTATGGAATGCATAACAATGAGTTTGCAATTAGATTCTGCCAATTCAGGATATAATTCTGCATATGGAAACCCTTGAATGTCATTTAAATAGTGGACATTCTTTTTTAAAAAATATTTTTGAACTTCGGGTTTGAATGAATCAACAGAAACTGAAATATTTTGAGAATGCAATTTGTCGATGACATCATTTAAACGGATTATTTCCTCATGAGGCTTTACTTCTTTTGATTCAGGATTACTGGAAGCGGCTCCTAAATCAATTATGTCAGCGCCATCCTTAACAAGTAGAAGTGATTTCTCTATAGCTTTATCATAATTCAAATAAAGGCCGCCATCTGAAAAGCTGTCTTCAGTAATGTTTACTACACCTAGTATTGTAGGCTTTTTTAATTTCATATGTTTTTTCACTTTAATTGCCTTTTCTATTCTGCTCTGTCTGTGGTTTTATTTCATATCTTTTTAATTTAATTCGCGGATTTATTGTTTCCCTAAACTGTGCCGCTCGTCTTTTGTTTTTATATTTCTCGGCCGGGCTATTTATTTAACGCGCCATTTAATTGCGCCCAACTTACTTATCTAAACGGATTTTCCATATAATCCCAACAACTCTTGTTGGCTTTGTACGGTTTTTCCGTTTATTATTCCTCCAAATATAATTAATTATTTTACAAATCATCAAACGGACTTTTTATTTTTTGTATATCTCTGTTGCTCACGTGCGTATAGATTTCTGTGGTTCGAGAACTGTTGTAACCTAATAATTCTTGGATAATTCGTATATCGGTTACACTCGCTAGTAAAAACGAAAACTTATTAGAAAAAGACTTTAATATAATTACAATCTAATTCAGCTGGTTAAGAATATCTTCATCTACTAGCTCCGGTAGGGTAACTTTCAACAATGGTTCTTGTTCCATCGCTCTTTTTATAGCAAAAACAGCGCCTTCATTCCGTGCCCAAGAATGGCATTGTATTCTTCAAGTTTTGCTTCAATGTAAGCTAAATGTCGTTCGATTTTCTTTTGGTTGTAGTTGTTCTTTTTTGAATTTTGTGCTCTCAATTTAGTTCCATCTCCAGCAAGGAGTTTACCACCGATTAAATCGAAATTCTTCGCTAGTTCGACTGTCGCTCGAAACACCTTTTTAATTGCGTAAGTTTTCTACTTTAATTGTCAAACTGTATTTTTCTTTTGTATTTGAGAATGAAGAAAGGAATAAGAGTGCTGAAAGCACAATAAGTATTTGTTTCATTTTAAATTGTTTTTTTATTGCTAAATTTCTCCTTCACTCTATCTACTACATAATACACCATTGGCACTAAGAAAATGGTTAATACCAATGAAGAAAGTAAACCTCCGATAATTACCCACGCCAATCCGTTTTTCCATTCGGCTGATGTTCCAGTGGCTAATGCTATCGGTAACATTCCGATTGCCATTGATAAAGTAGTCATTAAAATGGGGCGCATTCTACCTTTACTAGCTTCGATAATGGCTTGACGATACGGTTTTCCTTCGGCTTTTAATTGATTGGTAAAATCAACAATTAAAATCGAGTTTTTGGTTACTAATCCCATTAACATAATCAAACCTAATAACGCAAATAAACTTAAATGACTTAACGATAAATTCAAGGCTAAAAACGCACCAATAGCTGCAACCGGTATAGCAAATAAGGCTACAAATGGATAGATATAGCTATCATACAACGCTATCATAATGAGATAAATCAGAATAAATGATATTATAAGTACCGAACCCAAAGCCCCGAAACTGTCGTTTTGCCTTTTAATATCGCTTCCCCAAGTCATTGAAATTCCATCAGGCAAAGGATTGTTCTTGAGATATGCCACGACATCGTCAGCCACAGTTCCCGAAGGTCTGCCAAGTGCATCAGAAGTTAATGTAACAGCAGGTTGTCGATCTTTTCGTTCTAAAAGCGAAGGCGAATTATCTCTTTCAATAGTTGCAAACTGTGCTATTTCAATAGGTACACCCATTGGATTAACAATGTTCAATTGTTTTACATCATCTTCATTTTTCCTACTGAATTTATCCAGCCAAATTCGTACAGGATATTCCGTTCCTTTTTCGGTTAACGAAGCGTCATCATTTCCTGAAAAAGCGGTACGCAAATTCATTCCTACATAAGCGGTGTTTAATCCTAAGCGTTGCATTTTATCTTTGTCGGGAATGACTTTAAACTCCGGGCTTCCAGCCTCAACCGATAAGCGAACATTATCTGCTCCGGGAATTTTTTCAATGACTGATTTTAAATCATTGCCTGTCTGCATTACTTGGTTTAGGTCGCTTCCGCTCAAGGTAATTTCTATTGGTGCAGAACGAGGAATTAAACCCAACGCTATCATTGAAAAGTTAATACCTGAATACTCTTTTTGTAAATCATCTCTTAACTTCCGCATAAACTGTTCTGTCGGAATCTTTTTAATTCCAGCGTTTCGTAATTCGTCATTTTTAATTCGTAATTGAACAGTAAATTCCGATTTATTTGCAGAACCCACTCCCAAACTTCCAATGCCTGTACTTGGTCCACCCACATTACTGAAAACAGTTGAAACTTCGGGTTGCTTCAAAATATAGTTTTCTATTTTTTCGGAAACCAAATTATTTTGCTGAATAGAAGTGCTTTTGTCAAATTCCAACGCCAAACGGAATTTCCCTTGGTCGCCTGTTGAGATGAGTTCTTTCCCAATAATTCCCTGCTTCATCATTACTGCTGTTCCCACAAAAAGAAGCAGTACAAATGCAGTAAATATTAGTTTATGATTTAAAACCCAATTTAGCGTTTTGCCATACCAACTAATAAATTTGTCTAACTGATGTTCAAACCAAAGTAAAAAACGATTGAAGAAATTAGTCGGTTGCAAATCTTCTTTTTTCCCGATGCGTGAAGCTAGCCAAGGTGTTAAAGTAAAACCTACCAATAAACTTGTAAGCGTAGAAGTGATAACTACTACCGAAAACTGTTTGAGCATATCGGCAACAAAAACTTGTAAAAATAAAATCGGCAGAAACACAACCACATCAACCAAGGTAATAGACAGTGCAGAAAAACCAATTTCCATTCGCCCATCCATTGCCGCTGTTCTTTTTTCTTTGCCCATATCCAAATGGCGTTGGATATTTTCTAAAACTACGGTAGCATCGTCCACCAAAATACCGATGATTAAAGACATTGCAAGCAATGTCATCAGGTTAAGCGTATAGCCCAACAGCCACATCACGGCAAAAGCGGTAATTAAGGAAGTAGGAATGGCAACCAACACTATCAGTGCGTTTCTGAAACTTCGCAGGAACAGCAACATTACCAACGACACTAAAATTACGGCTAAAATCAAGTCAAATACCACCGAATTAACGGCTGCAATGGTGTTATCGGTACTGTCATCCGTAACCACAAATTTTATAGCTGCATTGGCATTTTGTTTTTCTATAGTTTGAAATTTTTCTCTGATTAGTTTGGAAACATCAACGGCATTGGCATCACCTTGTTTCTTTATCATTAAACCTATGCCATTCTTACTATTGTATCTACTGTACGAGGTAATTTCTTTAATGCCATCTACAACCTCAGCAACATCTTTAACATACACAGGACTGTTTGGAAAAGGCATTGCGACCTGAACATTCTGAATGTCATTGATAGTATTGAATTTGCCTACCAATCTCACTGAATTATTTTCAGTTTCTGTTTGTAGTTTTCCAGCAGGTAAATCTATCCCCGAACGATTCACCGCCTCCACCACCTGATACAATGAAAGTTTATATAATTTTAATTTTTCCTTATCTACTTTAATTTGAATTTCTCGCTCTTCACCTCCTAAAATGGTTATTTCTGCAACTCCTTTTAGTTGCTGGATTTGTGGCAGATAATCATCTTTCATTTTTTGATAAAAGTCTGTCGGTTTTAAATTGCTGGTGGCACTCACCGACATAATCGGTAAATCATTAGGAGACACTTTACTCATCACCGGACTTAAAATGTCTTTCGGTAAATCCTTTCGTATATTGTCTATGTAGCGTTGTGCATCCTGCATTGTTTTGTCCAAATCCGTACCATATTTTAGATTGGCGATGATGATAGATGCATTGGGTAAAGATTTTGTTACTAAATAATCTACACCCTCCAAATTAGAAAGTGCATCTTCAATTTTTCGGGAAACGGAAGTTTCCACTTCATTGGGTTCTGCTCCTGGATAAACTGTTCTTATTACTACAACAGGCTGATTAAAATCGGGCATCAATTCATAGCTCAAATTCTTGTAGCCGATAATTCCCAACAAGGCAAACACGCTGAAAAGCACAATAATCAGCGATGGGCGTTTTATAGATATTTCTGTGATATTCATAGCTCGCTGATTTTATTTAGTAGTGATATTGGCATTATCAAAAAGATTGATAAATCCATTCGTAACGATGATGTCATCCTCCTTTAAACCACTTGAAACAAGCGTTTTATTTCCAATAGTTTTAGAAGTTGTAATCGTTTTCAATACGGCTTTTCCGTTTTTTATGACATATACTTTTGCAATTCCATTTTCTTCCATAATGGCAGATGTTGGAATAAGAATACCTTGCTCTTGTTCGCTTTCAGAAAGATTAACTTTTCCAAACATTCCTGATTTGATACTTAGATTTTTGGTGTTTGCAACTTGAAATTGAATTGGAAAACTGTTGCCCATATTGGCTTTGCTTCCTATCATTGATACTTTGCCCGAAAGTGAAATGTCGGGATAAACATCTGCATTGATTTTGTAAGTTTGGTTGTTTTGGAATTTTACCAAATCATTTTCGGGAACATTGACTGTAAAGCGTAAAGTGCTTATGTCTGTTATTTGCAACAAAGGAACTCCAGGTGCTGCAAAACCGCCTTCTTCATTAAGTTTGGCAGTTACAATACCGTTAAAAGGTGCTTTAATAGAAGTTTTGCTGATTTGCTCTAACAAAGTTGCTCTCTGAATTTTTGCCGATTTCAACCCTAATCTTGCTTTTTCCAACTGTACACCTTGAACGGCATCGGCTTCTGTTAAAATGGTGTATCGTTTTACATCGTCTTCCAATCCCTCAATTTGGACTTCAACCGTTTGCAATTGTAGTTTCAATAGTGAATTATCCAACTGAATAAGTGTTTGCCCTTTGCTTACATAACTGCCTACATCTACCAAAACCGCATTGATTTTTCCTTGAATGTCTGCACTTATTTTTGTTTCCTTATTCGGCTCAAAAGTGCCTGTATAGTTGCCTGCATCAACAAAATTTTGTAATCGGATTGTATCAACACTTACTGAAATTGGCTTTTCCTTATCGTATTGATATACTCTGTTTTCGGTGGTTTTTTTGTTGCTTAAAAGTTTGAACATCATCATACCAACTACAGCAACTCCAGCTATTATCCAAATTATCTTTTTCATTTTATCTATTTTAAATTCGTAATTTTTAATTTTTAATTGAAGTAATTGACCCCGTTAGCTTTTTAAGTTCTAAATCTGCTTTCAGAAAATCAATGACTGCATTCAGGTAATTTTGTTGTGCTTCACGAAGTGCGTTATCAGCTAACAAAACATCGGTAAGGCTCGCTGTACCTTGTTTTTGTTGTAAAACAATTTGATCATAAATCGTTTTGGCTAAAGCAATTTGACTTTCGGTATTCGTGATGGTGGATTGTGCAATTGTTTTTTGTCGGATAGCATTTTCAACTTCCATATCATTCTTTTCCGTAATCAATTTTGATTGCAACTCATTGTTGGTAATCTCCAATTTCTTTTGATTGATTTTTCGCTGTGTAACCGTTCCATTAAAAAGAGGGTAGCTTAGTTGTATTCCTGCAAAACCAATCGGATAGAATTTCAGAAAATTGTTAGGCTTTTTGTCATAACCAAAACCAGTTGTTCCGTAGGAAGCAACTAAGTTGAGCGAAGGCAAAAATCTTGATTGGTTCAATGTTTTTAAATCACTATGAAGCAGTTGATTTTGCTTTTGAATAATTTTCAGCTCCAATACATTTCTTGTATTACTTTCTAAAGAAACTTCTTGCTGGATTTCAGAAACAACAGTAATATTCTGCTCCAATGAAATTCCCATATTCAATTTTAGGGCATTCAAAACCTGAATAAGTTTGTTGTTTACATTTTGCCTTTGAGTGTTGAGTTGCTCGGCTTGTAGTTTTACTTTGCTCACATCGCTACCTTTTGCCAAAAGTTGGTCTTTCAAGAGTTGCATATTCTTGAGTAGCTTTTCGGTATTCGCAATATTACTGTCTAAAAAAGCCAATTGATGTACGATGATTTGAGCATTGTAATACAGCGTAGTAATGTCAAACAAAACCTGTTCTTCCGACTTTTGAAATTGCAATTCTGTAAGTTCTTTAGCTATTTGTGTACTTTGTATTGCTCCATAAATTTGTGGATTATACAAAGGCATTGCCAACTGCACATTGGCGTTGATGTTGTGCGGAACACCAAATTGCAAATCCCTGAATTGTCCTTCGGGTGCTTGTGGATTGAGTGCGTTCATCGGCATTAGCTGTGTAGGTAATTCCATAAAATACTTGTAATCGGCATTGGCAGTAACTTTTGGAATGAGGTTAGCTTGTGCTTCTTTTTTTCGTTGTTCACTGATGGATATATTGTTACGATTGATTTGCAAAGTCTTATTATGAACTTGTGCTGTATCAATACACTGTTTTAATGTCCAAGCCTCTTGAGCTTGGGCTACATTCCAACCTGATAAAACTATCAAGCTAAGTATAAGTTTGCGAGTATTCACTAACATGATTGAGTAAATTTTTTTATTTCTTTTTATTGATTGAAAAATAGGCAATAGCCACAAAAGCTATGGTAACACTAATTCTGAATAGCATTGCGAAAGCAGTTTTTGTTTCGTAGATACCACCAGAATAAATATGAATAAACAAGCTTATCAATGCGACTACCAAAATGACGGTTGCTACCGATAAGGCTTTAAAAGTCCAACTTTTTATTTTCAGAAAACCATAAGCTGAAATAAGATAAAGCAAGCTACTGATAAAATTTGCCCAAACAATAAACAAAACATAGTTTCCTTCTTTAGCTCGTATTCCAAACCAATCAAAAATTACGGAAGAACTTAAAAATAAGGTTAGTAAACCGAAGCCTGCTAAAATAAGAGAAGATAGAAATGGGATATACTTTTTCATAAGTTAACTATTTTATCAGTTTTTAAAAATGAAATACCCAACCAAATTACAGATGCAGTCATTGACATCGCACCTATCAATACAAAAATTGGAGGTAATCCTAAATACACTTCCAATAATATACCTATTGGCATAAGTAATCCAGCAAGAGCTAATCCTGAAATCACTTTTACGTGTTTCAGTTTATTTCTAAATTGAATTAATAAGTAGCCAATCAAAATATTTAAAAATGCAAATAAGTTGCCGTGTACATGAGCAAGTCTTGTCTCAAAATGTTTTCCTATGCTGTATGACTCTGCCCATTCTTTAGCGTTCGGTGCAAAATCACGGAGATAAATTAAGAGGAATCCATAGAGCATAAAAAAGCCCATTGTTAGAAATCCTATTGCGATGTTATTTTTACCGTTCATAGTAATAGTATTTAATTTATTCTTGTTTTATCATTGTCAGCAACATTTTAAAGCGTTCAACTGCTTTCAATGCGTGTGGAATGTTTGCAGGCATAATGATACAATCACCTTTTTTCAAATTATGTAAATTACCTCCAATCGTTATTTCTGCTTCGCCATCTAAAATCTGCACAATGGCATCGTAAGGTGTTTTATGCTCAGATAAACCTTGTTCTTTGTCAAAAGAAAACAAGGTTAAATTTCCACCTTTGCTTTTAGTTATCTGTTTGCTGATAACACCTCCATCTGTGTATTCAATTGAATTTTCCAGATTGAATATTATCTCTTTCTCAAATGTTGCCATACTATTATAATTAAGTTAGTTAGTATTCACTCACAAAAGTAGAACTAATATTTTGATTGTGCAATTTTTTTCATTATTTTTATTTCCGAGCGATAATCAGTTTTTTGTAAAATTTGCAAAATTAGTTGCAACCCTACAAACGACCGTGCTAACATCAACAGACGGACATAAAACAGCCTGAACAAACTTTATTCCATCAATATATTTAAAAAAAAAACACGAAAATTATTTTACAATTAAAACCTTTATCGTAATATTGCAATATTAAATAAGTATAAAAATGGGTGCAACAAAAACAGACCACTTTACAGACCAACAAAATCAAATCGCAACTATTGCAAAAGCATTAGGACATCCTGCAAGAGTGGCTATCATAGAGCATTTATTGAAAGTAAACGCTTGCATTTGCGGAGACATCGTAAATGAATTACCACTTGCTCAACCAACCGTTTCGCAACATCTGAAAGAGCTTAAAAATGCAGGATTAATCAAAGGGAACATCGAAGGCAATGCGATTTGCTATTGTATTGATGAAAAAACTTTTGAAGTCCTTAAAAATTATTTTTCAAAAATCATCACAACAGTTACCAAGCAAAACTGCTGTTAATCAATCACTAATTAATAATATAAATACAATGCAAACAGAACAAGAAATCAAAGAAATGGTAAAGCAAAAATACAGTGAAATTGCTTTACAAGACAAAGGAAGTAACGCTTCTTCCTGCTGTGGTGCAGGTAGTTGTAGCACCGAAGTATATAACATCATGAGCGAAGAATACAACGAGCTGGATGGTTATAATCCCGATGCAGATTTAGGTTTGGGTTGTGGCTTGCCTACACAATTTGCCAAAATCAAAAAAGGCGATACCGTTATTGATTTAGGAAGCGGAGCGGGTAATGATTGTTTCGTTGCCAGAGCAGAAACAGGCGAAACTGGAAAAGTTATCGGAATTGATTTTACAGAAGCGATGATTGATAAAGCTCGGCAAAATGCAGAAAAATTGGGTTTTAATAATGTTGAATTTAGACAAGGTGATATTGAAAATATGCCTGTAGCCGCGAATACGGCAGATGTCATTGTGAGCAATTGTGTCTTAAACCTTGTACCGAATAAACAAGCGGTTTTTGCCGAAATGTTCCGCATATTAAAACCAGGCGGACATTTCAGTATTTCAGATATTGTTTTAACAGGAGAACTACCCGAAAAAATTAAAAATGCGGCTGAAATGTATGCAGGATGTGTGGCAAGTGCGATTGATAAAGAAGAATATTTGAGCTTTGTAAGCAAAGTTGGATTTGCAAATATGATTATTCAAAAAGACAAACCGATTATTGTTCCTGACGATATTTTGAAGGATTATCTAAATGAAGAAGAAATTACGCAATACAAAGCAAACGATACGGTAATTAGAAGCATAACGGTTTATGCCGAAAAGCCAGCGGATTGTTGTTCACCAAGTTCGAAATGTTGCTAAAAAAATAATTATGGAATATCAAATTAAGGCTTCATCTGTTTCAACAAAAGATGCGATACTACAAATAAAGCAAAATGAGATAGCTTTTGGAACGACTTCAAATTCAGCAGAAATTTTACCTAATCCTGCCGAACTTTTTTTAGGAGCTTTTGCTGCGTGTATGCTAAAAAATGTAGAACGATTTTCTGCTATGATGAATTTCACTTATGCAAAAGCCGTAGTAAATTTGTCCGCTATTCGCACGGAAAAACCTGTGAAAATGGATAATATAAATTACAAGTTAATTATTTACAGTGCTGATGAAAATATAAATACCGTATTGCTAAAGAAGAATATTGAAAAATTTGGCACAATCTACAATACCGTAAAGTTATCGTGCACTATAAATGGAGAAATTATTCAAGTAAAAAACGATGAATATTAAAATGAAGTTCTTAGACCGTTATCTGACGGTCTGGATATTTTTAGCAATGGCAATTGGTGTTGGTTTGGGATATTTTTTTCCAAATATTCCTACTAATATCAATGCCGTTTCAATCGGAACAACTAATATTCCATTGGCAATCGGATTAATTTTAATGATGTATCCACCATTAGCAAAAGTGGATTATTCCTTATTGCCCAAAGCGTTACAAGATAGAAAAGTAATTGCCATTTCTTTGTTACTCAATTGGGTAATCGGTACTTTGTTGATGTTCGGATTAGCCGTTTTGTTTTTGCGAAACGAACCTGAATATATGACAGGACTTATCTTGATTGGTTTGGCAAGATGTATCGCAATGGTTATAGTTTGGAGTGATTTAGCCAAAGCGAACAGAGAATACACCGCTTTACTTGTTGCTTTGAATAGTATTTTTCAAATTTTCTCTTACAGTTTTTTTGTATGGTTGTTCATCAATGTTTTACCAAAATATCTTGGATTGGGGGATTTTGATGTAAGCGTTTCAATGCGTGCTGTTACTGAAAGCGTTTTAATATACTTGGGTATTCCATTTTTAGCAGGTTTTTTAACCCGATACATTTTAATAAAACGAAAAGGGAAAGAATGGTATCATCACAAATTTATTCCTAAAATTTCGCCCATTACATTGATTGCTCTTTTGCTAACTATTGTTGTAATGTTCAGTTTAAAAGGCGACAAAATAATTGAATTACCATTTGATGTTTTAAAAATAGCCGTTCCGCTTATCATCTATTTTGTATTGATGTTTTTCGTGAGTTTTTTCATCAATAAAGCGTTGAAAGTTCCTTATGATAAAAATGCTTCAATTTCATTCACCGCCACAGGAAACAATTTTGAATTAGCAATTGCAGTTGCTATTGCAGTCTTTGGTATCAATTCGCCACAGGCTTTTGTTGGAGTTATTGGTCCTTTAGTAGAAGTTCCCGTTTTGATATTATTAGTCAAGATTAGTCTATTTCTAAAACAAAAATACGATATAAAATGAACCAGAAAATTTTAGTGCTTTGCACAGGAAACAGTTGTAGAAGCCAAATTGCAGAAGGTTATTTACGCTATTTTGCAGGTAAAAAAGCAGACGTTTACAGTGCAGGTGTGGAAACGCACGGAGTAAATCCAAAAGCAATTGCCACAATGAAAGAAGATGGAATTAACATTTCAAATCATACATCAAACAACATTGACGAATACAGAAATATAGACTTTGACTTTGTTATTACCGTTTGCGACAACGCCAAAGAACGCTGTCCATTCTTTCCGACAAAAGCCAAAAAATTTCATTACAATTTTCCCGACCCAGCCAAAGCAACAGGAACGGACGAAGAAATTGCCGAAGAATTTAGAAAAGTCAGGCAGTTAATAAAGGAGTATTGTAAACAGTTTGTTGCAGATAATTTATAGGTAGAAGTAAAGTTTAATAACTGATACATTATTTTGAAAAGTACAGGTGTGTTTACCTGCATGATGATGCAATCACCTTTTTTCAAATTATGCAAATATGAGAACATTCACAAATTGTCCGTAGGACTATATTTGGTTATCCATAGGCGACAGCCTGTGGAAGAAGGGTTAACATACAACACAGCCCGTAGGGCTAAACAAAATCAATCTGTCAAAAAATACTGCTCGTCAGTACCCATTCTTAAATTCAATCTCCAAACTTATTTTCACTATTCCGATTGCATTACTTTTTATTAGAATTTCTTTTTCCCCATTTATACACCTCAAACCACAATACAGAAACCATTGCAATCAGTATTGTAATTCCTAAATCTTTTAAATTTAAACTGCTTATATGAAAGAATTTTGAAAAGACCGGTATGTATAAAATGGCAAATAGCAAAACTAAAGTTGCTTCTATTATCAATGGAAACAAGATGTTTTTGTTTTTAAAACTTTCAAAAAGACTATAAGTAAAAGAACGGTTGGTTAGACTTAAAAACACATTGGAAAAGATGAGTGTGGTGAAAACCATCGCTCTTGTCGTTTCTTCGCTTGCTCCATTTTGAACAGCCAATTGATAAGCGAATAATACACCAACAGTTATCATCAATCCCTGAATAATGCTGATGCTTAATTCCCGCCAATTCAAAAAGGTTTCTGTCATTTTTCGTGGCTTTTGCTGCATGGCATTCTTTTCTATCGGTTCATTTTCATAGACGATTGAGCATGTTGGACCCATTATTAATTCTAAAAATATCACATGTACCGGTGTGAAAATATTGGGATAAATCCAACCTAAAAACAAAGGCAGAGAAACTGTCAAGATGATTGGAATATGAATGGAAATAATATACTGAATGGCTTTTTTGATATTGGTATAAATTCTTCTGCCTGCTTCTATTCCTAGAATGAGTTTGTCCAAATCATCGTTGGTAATGACCAAAGCTGCTGCTGCTTTGGCTATTTCTGTTCCTTTATTGCCCATTGCCACGCCAATATGAGCGGCTTTGAGTGCCGGAGCATCATTCACACCATCTCCCAACATTGCCACAACTTCTCCCGATTGTTTTAAGGCATTCACCACAGACAGTTTAGCCTCGGGAAACATACGGGTAAATAAGGTGGTTTCGTTTGAAAGTGCCATCAGTTCGGCTTCTGATTGATGCGTTATTTCAGAACCATTTACAGCAGGGCTATTATTTTTGACACCGGCTTGTTGGGCGATGGCATTTGAGGTATCGGCATTGTCTCCGGTAATTACTTTTACTTTTATTCCGGCATCATATATTTTTCTGAAAACCTGTTGAATGTTTTGTTTTGGCGGATCATAAAACACTGTAAACCCAAGAAAATCGAAGTTGAATTCCTGTTGTTTTTTAGGAAAATTATTTCCTTCAAAATCACATTTGGCAACACCCAATACCCGATAACCTTGTTTTCCGAAATCCCGGATATGTTGTCGAAGATTTTCTTTTTCATCTTCAGAAAGCTGAGCAACTTCAAGAATAGCTTCCGGTGCACCTTTGGCAGCAATGATTCTTTCTCCTAAATTGTTTTCAAAAATATGGGTCATCAACGGTGGTTTGCCCTCCAACGGATATTCATGAACCATTTGGAAACCTTTTCTTAGGTCAGAAGTTTGCGTTTCTGCATATACTTTGTGCAGTGTTTTTTCCATTGGGTCAAATGGAACGGGTTCGCTGCTCCACATGGCAAATTGAATGAGCTCCGATAGTTCAGATTTATCAAAACTTGTATCGTCAAAAACCTGTTTAGTTTTAAAGTCAAAAAGAGCTTTCAACTTCATTGAATTTTCTGTAATCGTTCCTGTTTTGTCGGTACAGATTACGGTGGTGCTTCCTAAAGTTTCTACAATGCTACTTCGTTTGATGATAACACCTTGTTTCATCAATTTCCAGGAACCCAATGCCATAAAAGTGGTAAAAGCAACCGGAATTTCTTCGGGTAAAATGGACATTGCCAGAGTTAATCCTGCCAACAAACTTTGAACAATATCTCTTGATTGCCAAAAGCTATAAGCCCACACCATCAAGAAAACAGCAATACCAATCACTGCCATCCATTTCACAAACTTTGTAATTTGTAATTGCAAGGGCGAAATTTCTTCTTTAATGTTTTGGATGGACTGACCAATCTTTCCGAGTTTTGTTTTCGCACCGATATTTTCTACTTCAAATACAGCCAAGCCGGAAACTACCAAAGTGCCACTGTAAACCTTATTGTCGTCTGTTTCTGGATTTTTAAAAACCGAAAAACTTTCTCCGGTAAGTGATGCTTCATTCACCGAAAAATCGTTGCTGTGTACAATTTTCCCATCGGCATTAACCATTTTCCCTTCCTCAATAATGCACAAATCACCCACTGCAATTTCGTGCGTAGGAATTTGCATCACTTTAGAATTTCTAATCACCGTACTGAGTGGTTCATTCAGTTTTTCTAATGCTTCCAACGCTTTTTTACTGCGATTATCCTGATAAAAGGATATTCCAGAAACAGCTATGATAGCCCCAAGCATAAACAGTGCTTCGGAATAATTGCCAACAATCACATAGATAATAGTTACGGCTATCAGCAATAACAACATGGGTTCTTTTAGAATGTCAAATAGCAGAATGTACCATGAATTTTTATGGTTTGTATTTATTGAGTTGTAACCGTATTGCTTTTGCGAAGTGAGTACTTCATCATTATTAAGTCCTTTCAAATGGTTGGGGAAATTATACTTCATGACTTAGAATTAATATCGAACGCTATTGAATTTCGCTTTTAATCTTTTTTACCCAAGCCTCAATTTCTTGTTTATCACTATCAGAAAGCTTTGCATTGCTATGAATGATCGTATAAGATTTCAATGGCATTTCGTTGTCTTTGATGGTTTCAATTACCTCATCTAATTTATGCAATTTCTTTTTGGTGGAATAAGCGTTGAACTCATCAAAATTCAACTCTTCTTTTCCTTCGTTTATATGGTCTGCCAACCACCAATTAATAGGTTGAATTTTATTGTACCAAGGATAATTGGTGTTATTGGAATGACAATCGTAACAACTTGTTTTTAAAATGTTTTGAATATTTTCAGGCACATCATAATGCTGTGTAATAGCGTTTTCAGATACCTGAATGCTTTTGTTTTCTTTGGTTTTAAAGAATTGGATAGCTACCAAAAGAACGATTACCATAATCGTAGCTTTTTTTAAAATTGACTTTTTCATTATTTTGAATTTTTAAGATGAATTACTTGAATATTTATTGCTTATTCTTCTCCCTTATTTTTCATCGCCATCAATAGGGTATAGGCTCCTTGTTGAACGATTTTGCTGTTTTTCAAATTATCGGCATTGAGGATTTCTGTAAAACCGTCTCCGCTGCTTCCCACTTCTACCGCTATCATTTCAAAGTTGGCAGTATCTTTTTGTTTAAAAACGAAATGCTTCCCTTCAAAAGAAACGATACACTCATCGGGCAGAGCTAAATTTTTTGTTTCAGGAATTTCGATTTCCGCATTCATATACATTCCCGGGATTAAACGAGCATCATAGTTGTCAAAATGGGCGTGCACCTCCACAGCTCTTTCATCTGAAATATTTTTTCCGACTAAAAGAATTTTCCCGGAATACTTTTTGTCGGGTTGATTATTGGTGTAACTGACCACCGGCATTCCGATTTGAATTTTATCCCAATCCTTTTCAAAAACTTTCAAATTCAAATGAATATCTCTTGGATCTACCAATTCAAATAACACATCTGAGGGACTCACATATTTGCCAATATTGACCATTACTTTGGTAACATATCCATCAAAAGGAGCGTAAATATTAGATGTTCGCTTGATATTATTGACGCTTATCTGATTGGGGTTGATATGAATGAGTTGTAGTTTTTGTTCCAACGCAGCCAGTGAAGCTTCCAAAATCCGATAATCTGCCTGTGCTTGTTGGAAAACTTTATCACTGCTGGCTTTGCTTTGATTAAGCTCCTTTTGGCGGTTGTATTCTTCTCGTGCATTTTGCAATTGTGCTTTTGTGGTCAGATAATCCTGTTGCAACTGGATATACTGATTGTCTTCTAATGTGACCAATATTTCGCCTTTTCTAAAATGCATCCCGGGCAATAGTTTGGTGGATTGTACCCTGCCCCCCAAAGCACTGCTGACAGAAACCAAATTTTGTGGCGGCACATCAATTGTACCGTTTAGTTTCAGGGTGTGATGGATATTTTTTTCTTGCAGTTCCGTTGTACTTAATTGAAAATTTTGAAGTTGCTCTTTGGTCAATGCAATGTGATTTTCATTGGCTGAATTGGGCTGTTTTTCTTGTTCTTGTTGGCTGTTTTTACACCCAAAAACAAATAAACTCAATAGGACGATAATTATATTTTTCATTGTTATTTTATTTTGAAATGAGATAAAGAATAGTGATGGCTGTTTGGTTTAACTGGGCTACAGCCTGATAATAGTTGGTTTGAATTTGTGTCGCCTGATTATTCAAAAGCACCCAATCCAAATAGTTGATTTCTCCATTGGCAAATTGCTCTTTTGCCGTTTTGAAAATCTGTTCCGCTTGTGGCAGTTGCTTGTTTTGAAAATTCTCAACAATGGATTTTTGGGTTTGATAGGCATTCAAAGCCGACCGATATTCCGTTTCTAACTGTGCCTTTTTGACCTGTTGCTCGTTTTCGTAAAATGCAATTTTTTGTTGTTCGGCTTTTATATTCGCTTTTTGTCCGCTTGCAAAAATGGGAATGCCAATGCCAACGCTACCACATTATAACGGTGAGGGTCAATATCTCTAAAACTTTGGTTGTAATAAGATAATGACAAATCAGGCAGAAGTTTGGATTTCTCCAATTTTACCTGCAATTTGGATTGTTCTATTTCCTGTTGAGCAAGTTCAACCAAAGGGTGATCTTCTATTGAAATATCATTAGACAGTAATCCTACATCAATAATAAAATTATCGGCTATCGGCTCATATCTTATATCTGAATTTAACAGCCATTGCAACTGAATTTTCGCCAGGTCAATTTCATTTTCCAACCATTTTAATTGATTAGAAATATTCTCAAATTGAATTTCGGCAGTCGTTTTTTCCAAGATATTTCCAGCCCCTTTTTCAAACCGCAATTTGCTTTTTTCTAAAAATTCCGCATAGAGCGTATCGGTTCTGCTAAGAATAGCCTTCTGTTCATTTAGCAATAAAATCTGATAAAAAACCTGTGTAACCAATTTTCTTGTTTCTATTTTGGAAAGCTTTGTCTGAGTAATTGCTTTTTGCCATTCCTGTTCCAAAACCTTTTTTTGATTGCTGTAAACCGTAGGAAAATTGATATTTTGTGTAAGCCCAAATTTATTATCAAATGTAGCTGTGTTAATTTGTCCCAATTCTGTTGTGAGATTGGTTTGCGGAATATTGAGATAAGATGCTTTCTTCTTAGCCTGATAGCTTTCTAACAGCTCATTGCTTTTGATGGAAAGATTGTTTTTATCTGCCATTTCCAAAGCTTGTTCCAACGAAATATTTTGGGCAAAAAGCGGCATCTGGATTAAAAGAACGATGATACTTATCACTGATTTTTTCGATAATTTCATCTTTTTTAAATTGATTTTTTCAAACTGAATAAATAGGGTAGGCAAAACGAACAGCGTTAGGAAAGTAGCAATCAACAATCCGCCAATCACCACCGTTGCCAAAGGTTTTTGCACTTCGGCTCCAGCACCTTTACTCAATGCCATTGGTAAAAAACCTAATGATGCCACAAAGGCGGTCATCAATACCGGTCGTAATCTGGTTTTTGTGCCGTTTAGAACTACTTTTTCTAAGTCTTGTTCTCCTGATTTTTTAAGGCGATTAAATTCTGCTATCAACACAATTCCATTTAAAACTGCAACGCCAAACAAAGCAATAAATCCAATGCCGGCACTGATGCTGAAAGGCATTCCTCGCAGTGCCAGCAGAAAAATACCACCAATGGCAGAAAGCGGAATAGCAGTATAAATCAATAAACTTTCTTTAATGGAATGGAACGCAAAAAACAACAATATGAAAATCAAAGCCAAGGATACCGGTACGGCAATCATTAAGCGGTCTTTTGCTTGATTTAAATTTTCAAAAGCTCCTCCATAAGTGATGTAATACCCAGGTGAAAATTGTAGTTGCTGCTCTGCTTTTTTACTCAATTCATTCACGATGCTTTGTACATCTCTACCCCGTATATTAAAACCGATGACGATTCTTCGTTTGGCGTCTTCTCTCTGTATCTGAGCCGGACCGGTGATGATGTCCACCTCCGCTACTTGATACAAAGGTATTTGAGTACCTTTGGGCGTTGGTATGAGCAGATTGCGAATGTCATTTAGGTTTTCTCTTTGCTTTTCGTCCAATCGAACGACCAAATCAAACCGTTTTTCTCCTTCATAAACTTTACCTGTACTTTGACCTGCAAAGGCGGTGTTCACCACTTTATTGACTTCTTTAATATTCAGTCCAAACTGTGCCATTTCGGCTCGGTTGTACTTGACTACCACCTGCGACATTCCGGTTACGGGTTCTATGTATAAATCCTCTGCACCCTTTACGGTTTTGATGATAGTACCCAATTGTGTGGCATAATGAGCGAGACTATCCAAGTCCTCCCCAAAAATCTTACAAACCACATCTTGTCGTGCTCCGGTCATTAATTCATTAAAACGCATTTGTACGGGATACTGAAAACCTGTGCTGATGCCGGGTACAGCTTCTAAAGATTTACCCATTTTCTCTGCCAATTCGGGGAATGTTTTAGCGGAAGTCCATTCTTTTTTGTTTTTTAAAATGACCATCATATCGCTGGCTTCCATTGGCATAGGGTCGGTGGGCACTTCGCCACTTCCAATTTTTGTAACTACTTTTTCCACTTCCGGATATTGTGATTTCAAAATATGAGCAGCTTTTTGAGTGTATTCAATAGTGGTGTTTAAATTACTACCTGTTAAAACTCTTGTGTCCACTGCAAAATCACCTTCTTCCAATGAGGGAATAAATTCTCCGCCCAATCTGGAAAGAATAAATAGCGCAATTACAAAAAGTACAGCAACCGATGCAATGACTGTTTTGGGAAAATGAATTACCTTTCTCAACAACCTTTGATGTGCGTTGGCAATTTTATCCATCACTCTGTCCGACAGATTGGGCTTGTGTTTCAGTTTTTTACTCAATACCAAGGCACTCATCATTGGGATATAAGTAAGCGAAAGAATAAAGGCGCCAATCAACGCAAAAGAAACTGTTTGCGCCATCGGTTTAAACATTTTTCCCTCGATACCTTGCAAACTGAAAATAGGCAAGTAAACAATCAAGATAATTATCTGACCGAATACAGCACTATTCACCATTTTGGATGCTGAACTTTGAACTTCTTTGTTCATTTCCGATTGACTGATTTTGGGCAAGATTTCATATTTTTTACCGTGATGCAACTGATGCAAAACGGCTTCAACAATAATCACCGCACCATCTACAATCAAACCGAAATCCAAAGCTCCCAAGCTCATCAAATTGCCGCTCACGCCAAATACATTCATCATAATGATGGCAAAGAGCATAGAAAGAGGAATAACAGATGCTACCAACAATCCGGCTCTTAAATTACCCAAGAACAACACCAGCACAAAAATGACTATCAAAGCACCTTCTGCCAAATTGGTTTCAATAGTCCGAATGGCATTGTTGACCATTTTAGTTCTGTCTAAAAAAGGTTCTATCACGACACCTTCGGGCAATGTTTTTTCGATGAGTGCAATTCTTTCTTTCACATTTTTGATGACATCATTGCTATTCGCTCCTTTCAACATCATTACTATGGCTCCGGCTACTTCGCCTTCATCGTTATAGGTCATTGCTCCAAAACGAGTAGCATAGCCGATATTCAATGTAGCTACATCTTTCAGCAAAACAGGAATCCCATCTGAAGTAGATTTTACGGCAATATTTTCAATATCCTCTTTGTTTCCAATCAACCCCTCGCTTCGGATAAATAAAACAGTCGGACCTTTTTCAATATAAGCTCCTCCTGTATTTTGATTGTTGTTTTCCAAAGCTTGAAAAACATCATTGATAGTGAGATTAAAGGATTGTAACTTTTGAGCATTCACCGCAATTTCATATTGCTTTAGCTTGCCACCAAAACTGCTGACTTCTGCCACGCCTTTTACCCCCAATAATTGTCTTCTTACAATCCAATCCTGAATCGTGCGTAGTTCGGTTACATCATATTTATTTTCAAAACCCGATTTTGCCCGAACCACATATTGATAAATTTCACCTAATCCTGTAGAAATAGGGCCCAATTCTGGTGTGCCGACACCTTCCGGAATTTCATCTTTTACGGATTGCAGTCTTTCGCTTACTTGTTGCCTTGCCCAATACACATCTACATTATCATCAAAAACAATGGTAACTAAGGACAAGCCAAAACGGGAAAAACTCCTGATTTCGTGAATGCCGGCAATGTTGCTGCTTGCCTGTTCGATAGGGAATGTAACCAATCGCTCAATGTCGGTAGCTCCCAAAGCAGGAGCCACGGTGATTACTTGCACCTGATTATTGGTAATATCGGGAACGGCATCAATCGGCAGTTTGGTGGTTTCATACACACCAAAGATGACAAGGGCAAGCGTGAACAGCCCTATGATGAGTTTATTCCTTACGGAAAACTCAATAATTTTATTAAGCATATTTTTGAATTAATCATTAAATTGAATATTTATATGAGCCTTAAAATCAGGCACATGAATTAGAAAGTCATATTAGCCTTCCTTCAATAAAAAATAATTAACCCAAGCGGGGTGGTTGCCAGATCTGGCTGAGGTAGTTATTGATAAAATTCCCTTTTTGATAACTTGGTATATTCGTTTTTTCAACTTCAAAAAAATGTTTTTCAAGTACTACTTGAGGTTTTGAGCAAAAATTTACAATAGGAGTTGAATGACCATTTAAAGTTTTTAAGGGAAGATTGTCATGATGGTGATGCGGAATATCGGGATGAGAGTCAGGATTGATATAGTGTTCCTTTAAAAAATCAATGAAAGAAATACCATCCTTCAAGTCCTCGTGCTCCATATAATGTTGAACCAGTACCGGCAATTTCAATAACTCTCCAAATGCTGTATTCGCACTTAAAAAGATAAAAAGAAATGATATTGCCCAAAACTGTTTCACGATACAAATTTACATTTTCAATTAAAATACTGATGATAATCCTGATACGATTTTTGAAGTTGTAAAACAATTTCATTTGCTTTTGCAGCATCTTTTTCTTCTTCTAATGCATTCACAATTTCAAGATGTGGGTGCAGCCATTTGTGTAATTCATCGTGGCTTTTGCCATTCATTGTACAACTTTTTATGAGCTGGTTGTTTTGCTCTATTAATTGTTGAGCTAATGCTTTATAA
>JRYD01000946.1_pt1 | contig 36684 bp, 47 predicted proteins | sample 235311 | NCBI WGS metagenome assembly JRYD01 (sample SAMN03074213, study PRJNA261472) | activated sludge metagenome | biome: Common Effluent Treatment Plant; feature: Wastewater; material: Activated sludge; isolation source: activated biomass in a lab-scale reactor treating industrial wastewater at... | reverse complement strand
GAGTATGCAGAACGGCATCCATACCGGAGCCGTGCGCGATGGCGACAGCTACGGCTTTGTCGAGTGGGACATCGCTCGCAAACGACCTGTATTGACCCCTCATCTGGCCTATGACGGCAGGGACGGCGTGCATTGTTACTACTCCGCCGAAGGCCCTGAGCCGATACTGTTCACGAAGCGATGGACGGTTGAGGCGGCGACGGACGGACTGCCGGTGGGCGCACGTCGCCTGAACATCTACTACGCGGATCGGGTGGAGCGTTACTGGTCGAACGCATCGACGGGGCAGTACGGATGGCTGCCGTGGAGCGGCAATGGACAACCGACCGTCTCCGCCTATCAACATGGGATGCCATTGGTGCACTTTACCAACAGGGCGCGGGGCTTTCGCTATGGCCTGTCAGAACTGGAACCCGGCATCCCGATGCAGGATGCCCTGAACAAGGCGGTTATTGACCTGCTGGCCTCCGCCGACGCCAGCGGCTTCCGTATCATGGTTGCTGTTGGCTTTGACCCGACTGGCGTGGCAATGGCCCCGGGGACGTGGGTGGCTGTGCCGGACAACACGCCGGACGAAGCGTCGGTGACGGCTATCCCCGGCGAGCCGCTTCGACCCCATATCGAGACGATTGACAATTTCGTGCAGCGCATCGGGCAGGTGACGGACACCCCCTTGTCATATTTTCAGCAGAGTGGGCAGATGGCATCAGAAGGGACGCATCGCCAGCACGAGACGCGCATGATTGCCAAGGCCCGTAGCGCGGCGGTGGAGTTGGGAGAGCAATGGGAAGACCTGATGCGCCTGTGTATCCGCCTGTCCAATCTCTACGACGGGACACGGTTTAACGAGGATGCGGAGATTACTACGGTGTGGGCGGACTTTGACATCCGCAACCGTGAAGAAAAGATACTGCTTCGCGCTCAGGCGCTCAAGGCGATGGGCGACGCTGGTGTTGGTATTGAGGCGGCGGCGGTGATGACCGGGTTCACCGAGGATGAGGCCAAGCGCATGGCTGAGATGGAGTATGTGACACTGGAGATGGAGAGCAGACAGGAGGCCGAGCGTGGCTCTGAGCAAGTCGAGGAATAGGCGGTATCGCACCGCGCCGCTGGCCTTGCTGCTGCCGTCCCTGGGCGACCGACCAACTACGATGGCGGAGTTCGACAGGCTTATGGCTGAGCAAGGCATACCGGAACAGAGCCGGTCAGCCCTGCGGCGCGGGTTTAGGGAGGGCGGTATCGTGTTCTTCCTGGCCGACGTTAGACGCTTCGCTACGCGCACGGCGGTTATTGCGCAGGATACAATGGCTTCCGCCTACTCTCAGTCCTTGGACGGTGTTCGACGCGAACTTCGGGAATGGGGCCGTTTGCTTGTTGCCGGAGATATTGACCTGTCGGAGTTCCAGCGCCGGGCGCAGAAGGAGATCGAGGACGCTATATGGGACGCGGCCCTGCTGTTGCTTGGGCCACTGCTGTTTTCTGCTCCGGCAATCGTCAACAGCGTGTTGGAGATGATTCGGATGCAATCGGCATGGTTACAGGGGCTTGTCAACGATATTGTGACGGGGCGGCAACGACTTGACGGCACGCTGCTGCGGCGCATTGCCATGTATGCCGGTGGCGGCTGGTCGGCTCTACAGGAGCTGGCGCGGCAGGTGGCGTTTATGGATGGGTTGCGTGAGGAGCGTAACATCCTCGGTCGGGCCGAACATTGTGATGGCTGTATCCACGAGACGGACAGGGGGTGGGTTCCGATTGGCACGCTCGTCCCTGTAGGGGGAAGAACCTGTCTGTCCAACTGCCGATGTTATTTGATATACCGCTAGGAGAGCACATGAATTACAAGATTCCGATTACCGACGAGCCTGTTGACCTTGAGCCGCGTTACTTGTCTTCAGATGATCCTGCTGCCGTGAAGTTGCGGGAGTATCACAGATCGCGCCCTCGCGTTGTTGTGGAGCGGAAGCCGGAGCGTGCCGACCCCAGCGCCAATATCACGAAGGCGCTGCTGGAGAGAAACAGGTTGCGAGCCATTGACCTGCACGAGCGCACGGTGCGTGGCCTGGCGCTGTACAAGGGTGGTATGGCGATAGAGGATGTGGCAAGAGAGGTTGGCCTGATACCGCGCAAGCTGAAGGAGCGGTGGAAAAAACTACCCGGAGCGCAATTATGAATGAGCTACCCAAGATTAAGATCGCGCTGGATGCCGTGGGCCGTGGTACGATCTCGATTAACGGCAATGCGATCAATGGCGTTGTGGCTCTATCGGTTGAAGTCAATCCTGCCGTGGAGTTTAACCGGGTGGCGATGACGATTGTCGGCCCGGTCGAAGCTGAACTAGAGGTTGAGCCTGAAAGCATTGCTGTCCAGCGTATTGCTGGCCCTGCTGCTGTCGCTGACACCCCCGCGTGACACGCAAGAAATAGAGTACGGCTACGCTTCGGCCTACGCGCCGGGCGTGTTTCGTGAGGTCGTCTATCACCGGCTGGAGAACCGCCTGTGGCGCAATATTCCACCGTCGCGCTGGATATACGCTGACGGGTACGTGGCTGTTATGGATTGCAGCCGGGTCGGGGAGATGGCTGTCATGGTTGTGGATGAGCAACGGTACGACGTTCTGATTGCCGACTGCGCCGGGGCCGACGGGCCTATTGACCGTTTCGAGAAGATGGGCGTGATTCTGGAGATGGATTGGGAGTTGTGGGAGAAGCACAAAGCCCACGGCGTTCCCTTGCGCGTGGGCTTGTCTAGATGATCCTTAAGGCTAAAGCCGTCGCGAATCTTCAATAATTGCGTCCAGCACGTCGTCACGAGTCCAGAATGTGCGAGCGTCTGCGTCGTTGAGACAGAAGCGGCTGCGGGCGATCTTCATGACGGTGGACGGGACATTGTAGGCAATTTCAAACTCCAGTCCATCGACGGTCGCGACGCGAACGAAGATCATGTCCGTCGTGCTGTGGTAGCGATAGTTCGTTATCGCTGCATCGCTCGGCAGGGCCTTCAGGAAGTTTCCCAGCACGCCGCTCAGTTGCCGTGCGTTTTCGTAGTCTTCGCGACGTTGCGCCTTTCGCTGGGCCAGCAGCGCACCCATTGTTTCACTCATTGTCACCCCCCATTAGCAGGCCGACGGCAAGGATAACCTCCATCGCGCCCAATATGCCGATATTGCTTAGCTTCGACGGTAGCTGTCGTCCAGCTTCGGTAAAACGGAACCTGTCTTCGCACAGGTCTTTCGCCGCTTCATAGGCTATCCGCCACTCCGGGGAGAATGACAGCCAATCGTAATGCGACATGTGCGGTGCGGCGTCTATGAGGGCCGCCAGAGCGTCCCGCCGCTCCTTCCTTTGCCGCGAACCCTCCTTTTGCGCGGCCCGTTCCTCGACTGTCATCATCCGTTGCCGTGCTTTTTCCTCTGCCGTGCTCATTAGTCCATCTCCCGCAGCAGGGCTGTCGCGTCGCGAATGTAGAGCAGGTCGGATTCGGCTATCTTGTACTCCCGGTAGGCTCGATTAAATCGGGTTTGTGCATCGACCCACGCTGCTTTCGCGTCCCTGACCTGGATACTGCCGTTGGCGTCGAACTCGCGCTTCTCGGCGTTCTTGCCGTCAGACAGCGCCAGCCCCGCAACCTTGGCTTCCTTGTACTCTCGCTCGAACTGCTCCGCTACCGCACGAGCCGCCAGCATTTCGCCCTGCGCCTCCTGATAGTTCTTGGTAACACCCTCCAGCCTGCTTAACAACTTCTGTGCCTGTTCTGATTTGGTCATTGCTGTTCTCCTCTTTCTGCCAAAATAAGGTTTAGTACCTGCATGTCACTGAGTACAACGCCGCCCCGCTTGAAGCGTATCCCGCTCCGGCGGATGGCATTGACCAGACCCTCGTCGTCTACCCACTCGGTGCGGGTTAGCACGGACAAGCGTCGCTCTTTCTTCTTCCAGTCACGAATCGTGTATACCGCAAAATCTGCCATGCCGTTCTCCTTTAACAAGATACCCTCATTATACATCGGAGCGACATGCTTGTGGCGATTTCTCATCCGGCTCTCATTATGAGAACTGGATGAGAGTGGCGTTGCGAAAGCGATTTGGTGGTATAATTCGGGCATCACAAAAACAGCGGCCACGGGTCGCAAGGAGAACATGATGTATCAGAAGATTACGATTGTCGGACGTTTGGGAAAAGACCCTGAGATGCGCTTCATGCCGAACGGTGATGCCGTCACCAACATGAGCGTGGCTGTGTCCGAGCGCAAGAAAGATGGAAGCGGGTCGTACAACGAGCACACAACGTGGATTCGTGTGGTTGTGTGGGGTAAGCAGGCTGAGAATTGCCATCAATACCTGGCGAAGGGTAAGCTGGTTCTGGTGGAAGGTTCACTCAAGAGCGATGCAAACGGCAACCCGTCAACTTTTACTCGAAGCGACGGCAGTGCGGGAGCGTCGTTCGAGGTCACGGCCCACACGGTCAAGTTCCTGTCACCTGCCGGTGGTAACGGCGGGGGAAGCAACTCCCCGGTTATTACCCCCGTTGATGAGGATGACCCATTCTAGGACGGAGAGAGCATGAACACCAGCACGAACGTTGACCAGTTACTACCAGCTCTTTTTGCGGCACGCGGTCAGTTTCCGCCTGTCGTCAAGAAGGGGGTGAACAAGTTCCTTAACAACGCCAAGTATGTTCAATTGGATGACCTGTTGGATGCCATTGAGCACTCTCTGGCGGATAACGGCTTATTGATTACTCAGTCGGTTGATGAGACGGAAGTGGCGTCTGCTCTGTTTTACGAAGCGGACGGGAAGAATGGCAAGTCGATGGAAGCTGCCCTTGCCGGGAAGCTGTCGTTGACGACCCGTATCTGGCACGTTGCCAGCGGTCAGTGGATTGAGACTGTCAGCAGCGGAATTTATACTCATGAAAAGGGTATTTCCGTAGCGCAGGCGATGGGCAAGTTGATTACCTACCTGCGGCGCTACGCCCTGACCGCGTTGCTGTTGCTGTCTACCGAATCCGATGACGATGCCCAGCCGCAGCCACGCCAGCAGCGTCCGGCGGTGGTGGCTCCGGTGATTCCACCGAACGGGATTTCTCCCGAAGCGTTTCTGGTCGAGTGGGAGGCCCTGTACCCCGACGAAGCCGAGCGCAAGAGCCGCTTGGGTGATGTGGCGAAAGCTGCTGGAAAGCCGCGATGGGCGGACGCCAAGCAGGACACTGTATGGCTTAAGGCCACGCTGGATGCCGAGAGACTGGCCTTGGCGCAGAAGCGCGAGAGCGCGTTGGCCGCGCAGTTGCAAGACATGATTTAGCTCCCCCCTTTGGTGGTTTCTCCTTTTGTTGGCACAAGCGCCCCGGTAAAACGGGGCGTTTGTGTTTCTTTGTCTTGACAGAAGTTGCAACGGTCGCTACATTAGAAAGGGATGAGTAACCTTTGGTTTCGTTGCCGGATTAGCGAGCGTCGTTACGTTGCCAAGTGCAAGCTGTGTGGCTGGCAATGGGCTGTCGCTGACGGCGACCGCGCTTTGGCGGAGCGAGGCTGTCCAGCCTGCGGTTCCGGCGAGGACATGATTACAATAGAGGACGAAGGGAATGAGTGATGTAGATACGGCTGACCTGGATGGTACTGCTGTTGATTCCGCGCAGGCCGATACGGGCATTGTCAAGTCGCTGCGACATGAGAACGCCGCACGTCGCGTGGAAAATCGCGAATTGAGAGAGGCTTTGGCCCAGCGCGATGCCGACCTGGAGGCCGAGCGGGGTAGGGTCACGGAGCTTGCGGCGCGTGTAGCCGAAGCTTCATCTGCACTGGAGAGAGAGAAAGAGGTGCGGCAACAGGACGTAGACCGTCTTAGAGCCGCGAATGAAGCAGCAATAGCACGCTTACCGGAGAAGGTGCAAAGAGTGGTTCCGACGAAGTACGATCCGTTTGAACTACGCGACTGGCTGGATGCCGCTGCGCCGGAGTTGACGAGTTTTGCGGTTGTCCCGACCGATGGACAGCCAGGGGCGAGGCCAGATCGGGCCTCCACCGTTCTTGCCGTTGATGAAGATACGGCAACGTTGGCGAGGCTCCTGGGTATCGACCCGCAAGTACTGGTGAAAGAAGTTAACAAGGAGAGGTAAGCGAATGGCTACGAATGGATTCGAGTTTGCCTACGCGCTGGATGGCTCCACCCCTGTTGTGCGTGATTTCCCGGTCAGTGGAACCGGCACGTTCTCGGTGGGTGACTTGGTCGTCCTGTCGTCAGGCAAGCTCACAAAAGCGGCTAACACGGTATCCACGGTTGCTGCCGTTATGCAGGAATCGCGGACTACCGGGTCAGACGGCGACTTGATGAAAGCCGCTATTCTGACCAGTGCTCAGGTGTGGCGCTGCTCGATGGATGCCGCCACCTATTCCGCGTCGATTGGCACGCGCACGCAGGACATTGTGTCTTCGCGCCTGCTGGATGCCGACGATGCAACCAACGGCTCGCTGGTACTCGTGGAGGGTCGGACAGACCCGCACGATGCGAGCTACGCCGTAGGCTATGTTGTGTTCGCGAATGTTCAGCTTGGTTAAGAGAGGTCAGCCATGAGTATGATTACAAGCGAAAAGTGGCCTGAGCTTCTTGAGGCCGGGCTACGTGTGAAGTTTGATGAAGCGCGAGCGGAGATTGACCGCTCGGCAATGGTTCCGCGCCTGTTTAACGTACAGCCGTCGGATGCCGCCTATGAGGAGTTTGCCGACATCCACGGCCTGCGCGACTGGTTCCCCTACAAGGGGGCTATCGAGTACGTCGAGCCGGTTCGCGGCTGGACGACTCGCGTCGAACATCAGGAGTATGTGCAGGCGGTCGAAATCGAGCGGCGTTTCCTGGACGACAACAAGTACCGCGAGATTGTCAACACCGTTGGTATGATGGGCATGTCTGCGGCTCGCACGCGGGAAAAGCATGGGGCCAGCGTCTTCAACAACGCCTTTTCCTCGTCCTTTCTCGGTGGGGATGGGGTAGCGCTTGCGGGTGCTCACCCCTACAATCCCGGCAATTCCGGTACGCAAAGCAATGTCGGTTCAACGGCGCTGAGCGCGACCTCGGTCGGTACGACCATTGCCCTGATGGGTGCGTTTAAGGACGGCACAGGGAACCATCTCAATGTCGTGCCGGACACGATTATCGTGCCTCCGGCGCTGGAAGCCACGGCTTATGTGGCGCTGAACACGCCGCAAGCCCCCGGTGGCGCGAACAACGATCTCAACTACGCCGCTTCGCAACGCTGGAACGTGGTTGTCTGGAAGTACCTGACCGACACGAACAACTGGTTCATGGTGGATAGCTCGCTGATGCGGCGCTCCCTGTTCTGGTTCGACCGCGTGCCGGTTGAGTTCACCATCGACCCCAAGAGCGTGTATGAACTGAAGATGCGTACACGCGGGTACATGCGTTACTCGTTCGGGTGGACGGACTGGCGCTGGATTTACGGCCACCAGGTCTAATGGACAAGGGCAAGCTGACGCAGGACGTAAAAGTTCTGGCGCTCGGTTACGAACGGTCGGAGGGAGAGACGGTGTACAGCCGTGATGTTCCTCCGACCGTTTGGGAAGCGTGGGTCGCTGACGGGGTGGTGCTTCTTTCCGAAGACAAGCCAGTGACCAAGCGCATCATTGCCGCTGGTCGAAGACGAACCAACAAACTGTAGGTGACGCTATGAGTTTTTCATATGAAGCAGTCCATCGCGGTAACTTGGATCGTGTTCGTTTTCATATTCAGGACGTAGCGACGGGGCATGGCCCGTTACCCGAAGATGTGAACTTTGATGACGAGGAGATTGAGAGCATCCTTGTGGCGGAGGGAAGTTGGCAACGGGCGGTAGCTGCCTGTTTCGAGCGTTTGTCCGCCGCTTGGCGGAAGTATCCCAATCTGGAATCCGACCAGTTTGGCCTGTCGCGCAGCCATATCTCACGTGGCTATGCCGAGGACGCGGAGCGCTGGCGCAAGCAGTACGGTTATTCCGGCGACAACTTGCTTGGCGCTGGTCGTGTTGTGGTCGGTGGGTTTGTTCGGGTTGACGGCTTCGGGAAAACCTCTGTTGTAGGAGAGCCTGATGATTACAGGTGACGAACTATCTCACATTCGACACGAGAACGAGCGATACCTGACGGATACGCTGGTTCATCTTCGACGCACCGTGACGACCGGCACGTATGGTGAGGTTGTTGGTGCATTTAGTACGGCATCCACCTATTCAGCGGGCCTGGCTTATAGCCCGTTCAAGTTTCGTTCTCGCGAGATGGCGCGTGGAGACCGAGCGCCAATTGTTATGAGCGAGGTCTTGGTTCGGGCGCGAGTGCCGGAGGCGGCAAAGGGCGAGATAGACACCGACGACCGTGTGGTGCTTACCCACAAGTTTGGCGAGCTATTGGACGAGCCACAGATATTTGACGTGCAGGGCTTTGAGGAGTTGACCATCTACGGCTTAATTCTAAACCTGCGTCGGACAGGGGTGTAACGTGTCCGACTTTAGACTGAATGTCGCTGTTGACGATTTCGGTCGTATCCGCGAGCGCGTTGTTAGTGTTGGCGCGGGGATGGAGAGGGCGCGTAGCCCAGCGTCACAGAAGATGGCCGAGCGGCTTAAAGAGCAGATTACCGATAACCTGGGCATGTCCAAGGGCGGCATCCATTGGGTATTCCCGCTTATCCCAATACACTGGCGGCAGGGAAAGCGAAACTCCGGCATTAACGGCGGGCTTCCGGCCACGCAGTACGGAGACTTGGCGGATAGCCAGAATATTCGACAGACGAAAGCGGGAAATGCCACGCTGGAGGTTGGGACTGGCCTGGATCGGCCTTACGCACGGTGGCTGGAGCTTGGATTTACTACGCCGGGTGGATGGGGGCGCAAGTTTCCATTTATGCGCCTGTCGCTGGAGCAGATTACGCCTGAACTGCGTGGGATTTGCGAAAGCGTTATCAGGAGTGAGATAGGGTGAGTGCCGCGACGAAGGCGGTTTACGACCGGCTGGTTGAGTTGGTCGGGGCGAATGTGGCCGACATTCATGCAGTATCCCTGCCTCCCGATGCTGTGTTTCCCTGCGTTGTCTATAGCCAGATATTTGGCGGTGATGGCCGACTGGTCAGTGGCACGGCAGGCGATACCTACCGCTACAGGTTTCAGATTGACATCTATCACAGCGTCTTTTCCGGGCTTCTTGCCTTGCGCCAGACAGTCGTGACCGGGTTTCATCGCTGGTCGGTAAGTGGCTCCGTCCATGACACGCGAATTGACATGGATTTGCCCTACACGATGGACGAACTGGACACGAGCTTGCCTAATGTATTCCGCCATATCATCGACATTGGCATCGAGATTCCCTACAGTGCGGTTTGATGTGTGTGCCTGGCTGCTCCACATTTAATTATGAGTAGCTCATAACAAATTCCGGTTAATGTATGTACCTGATTATTCCATCTTCAGACCCTAACCTGTCACTCACCTGCTTGGCTTCCGTTGAAGCGCATGACCCCGCGTTTCTAGGCAAGACGGTCATCGTGACTGACGAGCCGGGCGATTTCGCCGCTGTTCAGGCGATTTATCCAAACGTCATTATCAAGCTGGCCCCCAAGCCATTTAACTTTGCCTTGTGGACGAACGTTGGTATTCGCACCGTCTACGATCTGGATGATGCGTTCTTTCTGTTGAATGACGACACCGAGCTATTGACCGACGGCGGTCTGACGGCTTTGGAGGCCCTCATATCGCGAGAGGGGGCTGTGCCGATCCTTTCCGCTGCGATTCGAGGTACATCGGGGGTTATCGACCAACGACAGGTTACGCCGTCGAGCATCCGTATCATGCCGGGGCATATCTCCTTTACTGCCGTAGCCATCAATAAGGGTGTATTTGAATCCATTGGGATGCTGGACACGCAATTTACCGGCTACGGGCATGAGGACAACGACTTCTGCCAGCGAGCGATTGACGCAGGAATGGCGATTGGCGTTTACGACGGGTGCGTGATCAACCACTACAAGCCGCACTCGACCTTTGGGCGTTCCGACAATTTTGCCGATATGTGGCTGTTGGGCGAGACAATCTATCTGGAGAAGTGGAGTGAGCCGCAAGAGACGGTCATCGTGATTGGTGGCAGTCGGTCGGGCGCAGCCGTCTACAGCGCGGTGGTCGATGCAATGGGCTACGCGATGCCCGATAAACCGGCGCGATTTGAAACCAACGTGTCCGCCTATTTTCGGGACGAATCGCTGTCGCGACGCATGAAGAAAGGGGATATTGGTGTACGAAACTACATCAGCGGTCGCAATGCCGGTCATAAGGCCCGATGGGGAACTCGTGTGTGGCCGCAGCACGAGATGGCAGTCAAGCTTCTCTCGTCATTTGAGATACCGCCGCGCCTTCTGTTTGTCGAGCGAAGCACGGAAGCGCGTATCCGTTCGTACCAGATGGCGCATGGGGCCAAGTACCCCGACGCCGCGAAGCGAATCCAGGTTGAGGTTGATGGACAAGCCCGTCTACTGGCGTGGGCAAGGGAGAACTACCCCCCTGAGCGCGTCCGTGTTGTTACGTTTGAGGACTTGATTGCCAATCCCGGTGTGGCGCTGGCGAGCTTGGCGAATTACCTGGATTACCACGAAACCCTGTCGGTGGCGCGGTCAGTCCTGCGCCCGGAGTATGTTGTCTTTGGCGCTGACGGCGAACTGCGCGAGCATCTACAGCCGACGGGGTTTGGCACGATTGCCGTCGGCGTTCGTCTGACGCATCCTGAACCGGCATTTGTAGGGTGCTACACGCGAATGATTCATGACGGCCTGCGTGACGACGATGTTCTGCTGGAGCCTGTCGCCCGTACACCGTCCCATTGGGCAGCATCCATCCTGATGCGGCGCTTTCTGTCGTCCGGTTGCGACACGCTGCTGTTGCTGGATGATGATATGACCTTTGGCTCCGACTTGCTGGAAAAGATGCGTGACAACGAAGGCAATTGGCGTTACGACATCGTGTCGGCACTTGCAACGCAGCGCATCCCGCCACCTCGTGCTCTGCTGCTGCGAAAGGGCGAGCAACCGGACTTGCCGGATGCCCTGAACGGACTATACTATAACATGTTGGTGGACGAGGTAATTGACGGAGAGACCCTGCCAGCAGATGGGACAGGGTTTGCCTTTACACTAATTCGCCGCAAGGTAATTGAGGCGATGACGGACGAGGAATGGGGGCCAGGTTACACCCAGTACGTCCGGTGGGGTGAAGGTGGGGAAGGGGAGGATGTCAACTTTTGCCGCAGGGCAGGTTCCCTCGGTTTCAAGGTCGCCGTGGACGCCGGAGCGCATGTAGGTCATGTCGGCTCCGTGGTGTACGGTTATGACGAGTTCGATCAGTGGCGCAGTTCGCGCACGCCGACCGGCCTGAGTGCCGACAAGCTGATCGAGCTACTGGAATCGGCATTACCTAGTTTGAGCGGGACTGGCCTAGAAACAGCCATCGCGCTCCTAAAGAAAGCGAGGGAAACATGACCAAGTTTAACGGTAAGACAATGATCGGCACATTCGGGACGTGGGGACTTGACGGCTTAACGAGCGTCGAGTTTACGTCATCTGCCGAAATTACCGAGCAGGCTATTTCAGGACAAACCTACAAAGCGCAGATTGTCGGTATCCCATCGGCAAGCTTTACGTTAAATTTCCTGCTGGATAATGCAAGCCCTGCACCGGCGGCGCTTTTGAACGCGCTCGTTCCGGGAGCGACTGCCGCGTTTACGTTTGACCCTGACCGAACCAGCACCTTCGGGGGTACATTCTCCGGGGCGGGACTCATTCGTCAACGCGACGTGTCGTTTCCGGTCGAGGGGTTCGTGTCCGCGCAGGTTCAGATTGGAATTGACGGGGCGCTGACTATCGGCTAATGGAGCGATATGAAACCAGGTGACAAGACGGCTGAGCAAAAACAGCGTATTGGCGAGCTAAAGCTGCTGACGCGAGACGATTTCGTACTGCTCGATATTGACCTGTTGACCCAAGGGGATATTGAGGAGTTTGCCGAGGCGATGGGCGGGTTCGACATGAGTGGCGACAACATGAGTCCGCCGCGCATGAGACGATTCGCGTTTCAGGCGGCATACAAGATCGGGTGGTTCTCCGCGGCTCCGCAGCTAACGGACAGCGACTTTACGTTGATGCCGCCAATTCTGGTAACTCGCGCAGGGGACATGGTGCTGGAGCGATACAACGACATCACCGTCCCCGACGAGAGTTTTACCTAAGCGTTGCCGATGCCGTAGAGGGGGTCGGCAACGCCTCCAACCGTTACGTCACCTGGCTTCTGCGTGTTGAAGCCGGGGATGGTTTACCGTGGTCGGGCGGGTTCCTCTCATGGCCTGCCTACCACTACATCCGCTACCGCGCCGCACGCTCCATCCGATCCGTCATCACCTCCTATAACGAGGCCCCTAATCCGGTTGTGTGGACGAATGACAACCCGGATCGATTTAAGGTCATCACCATGATTCAACGACTACGAATCAAACAAGAGGTCTAATGGCTGGAACGACGCTGGATACGATTGTTGTTGAATTTGGCGCACAGTGGACGGGCGGCGGGGTCATCAACCGCCTGTTGACCGACCTGTCTCGCGTTGCTCGCGGCATTAAGGAAGTTTACGATCCGTCGGCAATGGCGGGTCTGGCTGTAGGCACATCGACACAAGCAGCCAAGTTCCGTGACGTTGGCGCGGCGGCGTTGACCTACAAGGCGCAAATCGCGCAAGTCAACAAGGAGATGGGGCAGCTAGGGCAGGCGTTAGCCGGGTTTAGCACAAGCAGAGATACCAACCCCTTCCACGGAACGGCAGCGGAAGATGCCGGGAGGAAGTACGGCGAACTTGCGACAAGGCTTGACACTGCCCGAACCGGCTACGACAACCTGACAAAATCGGCGTCGGAATCAACAACGGCGATAGGGCGGTTTGTCACCAACCTGGCCCCCATCGCCGTGAAAGCCGGACTTGCCACCGCCGCGATAGTGATGCTGGCAAAGGGGGTGAGGTTTCTGTACAATCAGGCGGCGGAGGGGGCGGCTATTCGACAAACGGCCCTGTCGTTTGACCGTGTTACTCAGTCGATGGGTAACTATACCGATCTTCTGGACAGGATGCGTGCGGCCAGCAAGGGAACTATCTCTGATTTCGAGATGATGTCGTCCTACCTGACGCTGGTCGCCGGAGCGTCGCCGGAATTGGCCGCCAACATCACCGCCGCAACACCAAAGCTGCTGGAGATCGCCAAAGCCGCCAACGTGCTAAATCCGGCGCTGGGCGACACGACCTACTTCTTTGAAAGTCTGGCGAAGGGTATCAAGCGCTCGGAAGTTAGATGGGTGGACAACCTTGGCATCATCGTTAAGGTGGGGGAAGCCAACAAGAAGTATGCCGAGCAACTTGGCAAGAGCGTATCCGATCTAACGGCGATGGAGAAGCAGCAGGCGTATCTGAACGAAGTTCTGCGCGTTGGCGAAGGTCTTATTGCACAGGCAGGTGGAAGTGCCGATTCTTTGACCGACTCCTATACGCGGTTAAGCGCGTCCACCGCGAACTTGGGCGACTCATTCAAGATATTGATGAGTATCATCGCTCAAGATTCGGTTGATGAATTCTCCAAGAATGTAGTTGTGATTGACAACTTCTTTAAGGAAATCATAAGTGGAATCTTGGGGGTTGAGGAAGCAGAAAACAAGCGGCGAGATAGCGCGAACGTTGGTGGCTTTTGGGCGGAGTTTGCCACCGGGTTCATAAAAGACATACCCAAAGCCGCGTCCGGGGTGCGTGAATTGGCCCTGAGCTTTAATCTGCTTATGGGCGGTATGAGGGTTTATACCGATCTGTCCCGGTACATGGATAGGGGAGGGGGTTTCTTCGATTTCTTCAAGGGCGAGAAGTTGTTATCGGCCCCATTCGAGAAGATCGTGGCCCCGGACGCAGGCCTTTCCGCCTTTCCATCCATCCTGGAGGATGTGAACGGGGAATTGGCTTTGACCGAGGAAGCTGCCAATCGCGTGGCCGAGGCGATCAAGAAGTGGGGGCCAGCGGCGGATTCGGCAGACCAGGCCATGTTCACCGTCGTGGAGAATTACCAGACAGGTGACAGGCAGTCGGCTTACATGGATTTTGTCTACGGCAAGCGGATGGCGCAATACAAGGAGTTGACCGCCGAACTGAACGCGGCCAACCGAAGTTTCAATGCCGAGGTCATGGCGGCGTGGCGCGAGATAGAGACGGCACGGACAAAGAATACGGCTAGTGCGTGGATGGGCATCTTTAGCGGCGGTGACATCAGTAGCGACTTGGTGGTCGGCAATATCAAGAACATCGGCTCGGCATGGATTACTGTTGGTGGAGCGACGACGGAGCAAAAGGAGAGGGTTGCTGAACTACGAAAGGAGATGGAGAAGGCCAAAGAGAAGCTGTGGGACTTGAACAACGGCATTGGCGTACAGGGGGATAATGCCGAGAAAACAGCCAAGAAGATTGAAGAACTGAACGCCGAGATTGCCAATTACGGCGCGGTCATTGCCCAACTTGAAAGCGATATGCCTACAGGCACGCGAAAGAAAGTTGACCTGGGTCTGGACTTGGATGACATCGCGGTCTACAAGCAGTTCGTGGAGATATTGGGCGGAGTAGGCGCGAGCGCTCAGCAGTTGGGGCAGGTAGGTGTGGCCTTCGGCCTGATTGACCCCAAAGTCGCCAACGCAATGGAGAAGGTCGCGACGCTGGATACATGGCTGAAAGACCTGGCGTTGGGTGTTCAGGTTGGCGACATCACGATTGAGAACAGCAAGGAGGCTGCCGACCGCATCATTGCCATGTTGCAATCCGATCTCTCGATGGCGGAGATTAAGGTCAAGATTCGGGCGGACTTGGGTGAAGCCAAGTCCCAAATCATGCAGGACTTCCGTACCGACCGTAAAGACCCCGCCTTCCAGGGAGACCTGGATGTCAACGCCAATCTCGACCCGGCGCTGGCAGCGGTGGCACAGGCGACAGGGGTAATACAGGGCACGGCCAACAAGATGACCGTAGACGCCAACATCGAACCGGCACGAAAGAAGCTGTCCGATCTCGTGAGCGAGATTGAAGGAAAGCGTGTGGAACTGGTCATACAGGGAATCTATAGACCACCCAAAAACATGCCGGATTCCACGTCTGTCGAGGTAAATCCCGGCGGCTCAGGCGGTGGCAATCCGGGCGGTGGCCCCGGCCCATATCAGCAATACGGCGGCGGCGGTTACGTGCGGGGCGGCAAGGGGAACCCTATGGCGGCAATCGTCCATGCTGGAGAGTACGTCCTTCGCCCGGAAGCTGTCGAGAAGCTGGGTGTCGGTTTTCTGGATGAACTGAATCGGGGCATGGGGAGCAGCAGCAACAGCGTCTCTGTGCAGAACAACTTCTATGGAAAGGTTGACACCGAGCAGGCGCGAACCGTTATCATTCAATCCGCCAGAGATGCCGGTGACGCGCTGGCGGACGCACTTCTCAAGACCGGATACAGAATATGAACTACGAACCAACGCAATTTGTAGGGCGCGTGGCCGGAAGTACGACAACCACGGTGTTCAAGAGCACCGGCAGTCGCGACCTCGTGTTTTATGAGGATAGCGGGGACGCCCTTATATCCGGGGTGGTACAGACCGTAAGCGGCGCGAAATACAACGTCAACGGCACGTGGCAAGCGGCGTCCGTGCCGGGACAGTACCGGGCTGTGGTTATGTGTCGCGGGGCTAACATGCGAGCGGCAAACCTGCAAGCTGACGGATTGTACGATATTGCCGGGGCCTCCGGCACGCTCTATGGCATTGAGTATGTAGGCAGCACCGTATCAACACACACGTGCTCTGTGGTTGTTGGCCCTGTGCGACCCGTCTCCATGTTTGACCGTGTAGGCGCATCGCTGGGGCGCTCCCACGCCATACAGGTTGAGATTGTGTTTGAGCGTATGGGGGACTGGAGTTAGCTATGGCAAACCTGTCGCGCTACCGCGATTTGACGATGGACTTTTACGACAAGAATCTGACGCTCTTGTCCGGCGGCAGTACGCGCAAGCTTTTAAGTGTCGAAACGACAAGCAGCCTAAGCGGATTGGGAACATTCACTTGTACCTATCCGTGGCCGCTTGGCGTAACCCCTGCCTATGGCGTGCTGGAGCAGATAGGTCGCATCGTGGTATTTTCCTACAACGACCACAGCTATGAATTTGGATTCCCCGGTCATATGCGAGCGTTGGGTGAGGCCTATGTCATTGAATCGCTTGAAGCCGTCAGTACCGGGCAGGGTCATATCGTCCGTGTTGGTGGCCGGTCACTCCTGTCTGAACTGGAGCGATACCTCGTGTGGGAGCCTATCGGGGAGCTTACCACGTACAACACGACGTTAAAGATTGCTGTTGCCGGTGAAATCACCAAGACCATTACGGAACCGGCAACGCAGGGCAGCAAGGAGATTACGCTAAACAGCACCGCCGACGTGGGTGAGACCGACCTCTTGGACATACCGCTGACAACGGGCGGCACAGCCAGCATGATAGTGGATTCGGTCGAGGGGCTGGTAGTTACATTGACAGGTGGATTGCCGGGCGGTGTAGCCGACAACACAACGATTGGAGTATGGACGCGGAAGATTACGCCGAACAGCACCGAAGGGATGAACGTAGGCAGCAAGGTCGTCATCACACTCAATAGTGGATCGCACGCCACAATCGTTGAGGAGGGCGCGACTGAACCAAGCGGCGGCGGAGACAAGTACGTCGTGCTCAGAGACCCACTTCCGTCAGCGGCGGCAATCGGCAAGTCGATTGTTGTGTCCGACCGCAGCCAACCGGCAACAAATGATATTCAGCAAATCGTTGCCAGCGCTCCGGGCTGGAGCACGAGCCTTAACGGGATTGGCGATGGTGGGGCGCACGTACCAGACGGTCAGTCTGTTCTGGATTTACTACGTACCGTTTCCGATATACATCAGACGGTATTTCGGCTTGAGTTGCTTCCTGTCACCCTGTTGCCGTCCCGCACAATCACATGGGGTGTGCAGAAGTCAAGTCCTGTGTCAGGTGAGAACATCATCATAGCCAACCCGCCACATGCCTACCTGTCCAACTATCAGGCGGCGAATAACGGCATTGTCAATGGCGAGTTCGGCAATGAGGAGAGCGGCCCGTTGTTCAGCCGTGTCTATCCCACATCCGGCGACGAGGGTGTCACGCTTTATGGGGTTTCACCCGACATCAACATTCTAATAGAGCCGAACGAGGTAGTCAACGACCCTGCCGTTTTGGGACTTTACGCCGATCCGTATGTGCGGAATCCGGTACTGGAAGCGACAGGGTATGTGGCAGGAAAGATAGAGTCGTTTTCCGAGATTACGGCGGAAACCGACGGGACGGTATCCAACACCTCGGCGTCGGATATGTTGGCGTTTGCCGCGAGCGCGTGGTTACGAGAGAAAAGCTCGGTCGGGTACAACTGGACAGCCAGGGACGTGCAGGTAAACTCAACCGCGCAGCTATTTGTCGGCCAGACGGTTGACATCCATTATTTTGACACAGAGTCCCAGGTTCGTACCCTGTTGCAGCACAACTACTATGTCAGGCCGGACTTGCTAATCACAGACATTTCGTCAAGGTGGGATGCAGGCAGCAACAGGCCGGTAATCGACCTTACCCTAAACAGTCGGGCGACAGGCCTGGAAAGCGGTGCAGCGCGAACAGCGTCGCGATTTCGCACGTATGACCGCATGGTTCGGCGCATGGCGAAGGGTGGCATTTCCGGGAAGTCCGTTGTAGTTCGCTCCGTTCCCTCTGCGCCGCCGCCGAGTGGCGGGGGTGGCGGGAACTACCTGCCCCTGACCGGCGGTACGATGACGGGCAATATCTCCTTCTCCGGCTCGCAAACCGTAGATGGGGTGGACATATCGGCTCATGCCGCCAACGCGTCGGCTCACCATGCGCCGGTATCGGCAGGCAACGATGCCCTGTCCGTGAGCGGACAAGCCGTCTCACTTGTCCTCTCCTCCTCCAGTGGGCTGCGGATAAACACCGGAGTGAACCCCGGATTAGGGATAAAACTTGAGGTTAACTCCGGTCTGGACACAAGTGTGGACGGTATACGAGTTATGCCTGCAACCAACTCCGGCATAGAGACAGTTGCCAGCGGGACGAAAGTTAAGCTGGATGCCAATCCCGGATTGGAGTTGGGTGCTGGCGGCTTGAAAGTGAAACTAAACGCTACCAATCCCGGCTTAACGGTTGACGGCAACGGGCTTCGGGCAAAGCTGGATTCTGCTTCCGGGCTGGAGATAAATTCCGGCGGTTTGCGCGTATTTCTGTATCCAAGCACATCCGGCTTGTATGCCGACAGTTCGGGGTTGCGTGTTTCCATACATTCCAATTCGGGTATCGAGAGTGTTGTGGGCGGCTTGCGGCTGGGTACGCCATCCACACTGAGCGCCACATCCACCAATGGAGTATCAAGTATCAATCACAGCCATGCGATTACAGCTTACTCCAATTCACAGGCCAATTACGGCAACTTGCTAAAAAGCGATTCAGGCGGAGAACTGGCGGTCAAGCGGATAGGTATAGGTAACGCGGCATGGCAATCCGGCGCGACAGCATTTATCCAGTCCTTCTCCACCAGCAATCACACCCTGCAACTAAAGCAACTGGCAAGCCAGACAGGTGACATTCTGCGGATGGAGAACAGCAGCGGGCAGGGGTTGATACGTGTTACCGGCGGCGGTGATTTGGAGAGCGCCAATCCGGGGTTTGTGTCCGGCATGAAGGGTTGGCAAATATCCGCCAACGGCGATGCCGAATTTAACAACATCGTGGCACGCGGCGAACTGCACGCCACAACGTTCGTAGCCGACGAGATGCACGCGACGGGCGGAACGTTCTTGGTGAAGACGGTTACAACGGTTGCCAACCCGCGCCCAAGCACAAGCGACAACATCCTGCCTGCGATAAACGGGTCGTTCACGCTGGCGGTAAACGGCAGTTACATGACGACCTACAACTACTTTCCGGTTGGCTCCATCATACGAATGAAACCGATGGGGCCGAACACCGGCGGGTCGTTGACGCTGTATGACATCTATGCCGAGGTAACGAGTGTTTCCAGTTTGGGTGACAGAAATCTGACACTTGGCATACCCGGCACGTACATTTTGACTTGTACGTTGCGGGCTGGTGGAAGGGCGGATGCGATGGGCGCGTCGGTAACGGGCTACGAGATACCGCCGGGCACGGCAGCCGTGCTGTGGACAAAGACGGGGGCCAGCGGCTATGTAGGCGGCATCAAGTTTACGAGCGAGGGCGATGTCACATCGGCGGGCGACAACGCCAGTGCCGGAACCGATTCGCCGTTTATCGACGTGTTTACGGTTGACAAGAAAGCATCCGGCAATTGGGTAGGTATATTTCCGGCAATCAAACCGCGTGTGCGCGTGGGCAATTTGAAGGGGGTATTGGGCAAGTCCGGGGACGAATGGGGGTTGGCTGCGGGAACAGACCTGAGCGACACGACCACGGCAGCCAAGTACGTTGTGGTGAGCGACTTGGGTGTGAATATGCAGAATATTGATGTTTCTATGTACAAGTCTGGAGTTAAGACCGCAAGCCTGAACCAAGACGGGCTTGCGTTTCTCAACCTTGCAGCCGCCAGCGCATTTGAATATGAGAAGACAATCCTGTGGAAAAATACGTCTAATGAGAGGGTCGGTGCGATAGCAGTCAGGAGATATAACGGCGCGAAACAAATGTATGTCGGGCTGGGGGACGAGAACATCAACTTTACTTACAGCGATGTCAATATTCAGATGTGGAAGATGGACAGCGGGCCATCGCCCAACTATATCGAGATGACCGCGCACCGGATAAAGACGGAGGGTGTGCTTCAGGCCAAGCAGGGGATTGAGGTTGAGTATACAGGGGTCGGGTATGGTGGTGTATTGTGGAGGTCTTACGAAGTTGCACATGGAATGACCGGATTGGTGGATACGGACGTGGCCGGTTGGATTAAGCGGCAAAGTTCACATAATGGGGGGATTCTTGTTGAGGGATATAGCGAAAGTAAGTATGCTGTAATAATTAGTGCTTATGGGACGGATGAAGACACCACGACTACCACGAGTTCCGATGGAGCAGTGATAGTTGGTTCTTCAAAAAAGAGTGGCACGGGCGCGGCGTCGATTGGCAATACCGGCAATCTGCTTGCCATCAAAAACAGCGGCGCTACCCGCTTCATTATCAAGGGTAACGGCAACTTCTATTACGACGGCACGGGGTCGGCCTACGACGACCATGACGACATCGGACTGCTGCGTACCCTGTCCCGCGAGATGTGGTCGGGAACCATCGAGGATTCATGGGATGAGTTCCTGAGCTACAACCGGAGCAATCTGGTCGAGGCCGGTATCATGAGTGACGAAGGGTTCATCAACGGCGCGGCGTTGAACAGGCTGCTGGTCGGCGCGATTTGGCAGCTAAACCGGAAGGTGAACGCGCTGACGGGATAAGTGTTGTATGCTAACGACAATTCAGATGGTCAACTTGTTGGGATGGCTGGTTATCGGCGGATTGACGGCTGTCCTGTTTCGCAAGGTGGGCACGTCTGAGCGGTTGTTGCTGGTCATCCCCTTGCTGCTGATGACCTACACGGTTATCTTTTACATCCTGCTGATACTTGGTATAGTCGAAACCAATTCACAGCTTGGCTCGCACATCAGTTCTGTAGGCCGGATGCTGGAGGTGCTGTTGTTTGCGACCGCATTGTTATTGAGGTTAAGAGAACGTGTTGGTACTGAATAATGTACGATACGATTGCAATTGTATTGACGGCAGTTGTTATCTCCCTGCCGGGCATCATTTCACTGGTGCTGTATTCACGACGGAAGGCGGCGCGAGAAATGACCACGCCGGATATACTCCGCACATTATACGGAACGGTAAACGACCTCTCGCGCCGGATGCGCGAGATGGAGACACAGCGAAGTGCCGACCATAAGCTGATTATGGAACTGTCGCGGCGGGTTGAAATATGGCGAGAGTATTCACAGGTGCTGGTATCGCTGCTTAAGGGTGCAGGTGTGGTTGACATCCCGCCGCCGCCGGAAACCGACAGAACAGCGGAGATTCCAGCAAGCAGTGTGGACTTGCAAAAGTTCCAGCGGCGGTTGGCAGACAGGTTTAGCAACGCCGAAATTGACAATCTTGCTTTCCTGCTGGGTATCGACTACGAAGGGTTAAGCGGCATGGTACATATACAGCGGGTCAATTCACTGATACAATCTGCGGAAGACCAGAATTTACTACTTGAACTGATTCGATTGGCACAGGAACAGAGACCACGAGGAGACTGGACATGACGAAAGAAGAAATGGAAGCTATGATAAAGGAACTGGAAAAGGAACAGGAAGAACTGGTCAGTCAGGCCAACCAGCGAATTGCATATCTGAGCGGGAAGATTGAATTACTGAACAGCCTGCTGGCATCCAGCGAGGATGCGGTCAAGACTGACGAATAGCGGGAGATTGTAAACCATGCCTTCGATTACAGTCCAGATTGACCACGGGTCACTGGATGCACACGAATATGGCGGCGGCAGTACGGTTGATGTGACCGGCAATGTACTTAATGCCAGCGCGAGCAACCAGTGGGTTGGACTGGTGTTTGCCAATGCCGGACTTGCCGACCTAGACGGCGCGACCATAACCAGTGCGTATCTGGAACTCTACTTCACGTCTGGCAGTTACGACGACCCGGATGCAACGATTTACGGCTGGAAAAATTCATACAACCTGTATTTTCTCGGAACGAACGGAGAGCTTAGTGGCTCTGGGCCTTCCACGACGGCAACAGTCAACTGGGCGGCATCCAATCTAGGCACGGGCTGGAAGCAGTCGCCGGACATCAAAACGATTATTCAGGAAATCATTGATGTGTCAGGCTGGCCGGAACCAAGAGAGGGTTGGATAAATACATCCGGCATCACAATCTTTTACAAAGGCAACAGCGGCGCGACGGGGATGCGTGTTCGTTCCTACGAGGGAAACTCATCGCAGGCCGCGAAGCTGATTATCAATTACGACGTACCCGCCAGCGGACAACCGGCGATAGCGCGGGCAAGAACGGTTCCGGGCATGAGGCGACCGCACGGGTCGCAGGGATGGTAAATCATGGCGAGTAGCGATGCGCGGCCTATGCCGTTAAAGAACACAGCGTATCGGGTAACATTCCCCTTACTGGATGCTGACGGAGACCTTGTTACCGGCGCAGCAGGACTGGACAGCGAGATTAGCAAGGACGGCGGCACGTTTACCGACTGCACTAACGAGGCGACGGAAATTGCCACGTCGAGCGGAATGTACTATCTTGACCTGACATCGACCGAGATGAACGCCGACACGGTAGCACTTATCGTGAAGACCTCGACCAGCGGGGCGAAGACGACGCCGATTGTGCTGTATCCGGTGGAGGCGACGGACATTGCGGTGAATGTGACGGCGTGGAACGGGACAGCGATTCCGGGGGTGGACACGGCGGGGTATCCGAAGGTAACGGTCAAGGGCGGCACGGGCACGGGCGAGTTATCCATCGCCTCCGGCGTTGTCAGTGCCGATGCCGTAGCCCTGTCCGGTGACACAACGGCAGCCAACAATGCCGAGAGTTTCTTCGACGGCACGGGATATGCCGGTACGAACAATGTTATCCCGGCGGTGACGATGGTAAATGGGCTGGCGGCGGGTACGATTACGGCTGCGGTAATCGCGACAGGCGCGATAGATGCCGACGCAATTGCAACAGACGCCGTAACCGAGATACAAAGCGGTCTGGCACTTGCCAGTGCACTGACGACAGCGCAAACAAGCCTGAGCACACTGGAGGGTCGCCTCACGTCGGCGCGTGCCGGGTATCTGGACGCATTAAACAGCGGGGTTCCGCTTTCATCGGCTGCGGTAGACGCCATCATTGACGACGCGGTGGAAGGAAGCATTACCATGCGACAGGCATTGCGTATCATGCTGGCGGTCTTGTCAGGAAAGTCTACCGGCGGCGGAACATCAACCATCACCTTCCGGGATGTTGCCGACACGAAAGCCCGCGTGAGCGCAACAGTAGACGCAAGTCGTAATCGAACGAGCGTAACGAGGGACGGTAGCTAATGTCATCAACGACATTAACCGTATCTGCCGGAGGTGATGACGCGCAGGAATCGGACGGCACAGTCGTCAGTGTCACATCAGGAGCACTGGACTGTGATTCAGTGGGCGACATGATGGCGTTCATCATTCGCAATATCCCCGTTCCAGCCGGTAGCTACATTGTAGATGCGTGGGTCAACGTCTACCCGACAAACAGCGGCAGGCAGTCACCTAATGTAACTATACGGGGAGAGCATAACCCGGCATCGCTTGTTGCGACAAACGGGAACCTGAGTGGGCGCACGAAGACGACATCCGGGGCATCGTGGGTTGCGACAAATATTGGAATAAACAGTTACAAGTCATCCCCGTCCATTGCCGATGTTATTCAGGAGATTGTTGACAACGGGGTATACACGGAAGATGATGACATCGCGCTATTCCTGATACAGAACAGTAGTTCCGGCTGGCTTCGGATTGCCCCATACGAAGATGGGAGCGGAACCAAAGCGCCGCAACTGTATCTGGAGTGGGAACCGGGAACCGATGATTTAACTTACGGATTTCCGACGAATTACTGGCCGGGACGATACTGGTCTGAGTACTTTCCCGACTACGGTACGAGTGGTTCCGGCACTATTATACCGCTGGTGATACATCATCTAATCCAGCAGGGAGTTGGCTAATGGCTATTGCGCTCAGTCAATCTACAGCAGGACAAGAAGTCATCATTGGCCCGTTTCTGGATGACACGGACGGCAAGACGGCAGAGACAGCACTGACGATTGCCGCGTCTGACATTAAGGTTTGGAAGCCGGGTGCAACCGCGCTGGTGAACAAGAACTCCGGCGGGGCGACCCATATGGCAAACGGGTTGTATTACTGTGTGCTGGATGGAACCGATACGGACACCGCCGGGACTATGGTTATCACCGTTCATGTGAGCGGGGCCTTGCCGGTGCGTCTGGAGTGTGACGTGTTGCCCGTGCAGGTCTACAACTCGTTGACGGTTGGGTCTGACCGCTTGCAAACGCATGTGGATGAGATGACGGCGGGCATCATAACCGCTGCGGTAATAGCAACGGGCGCGATAGACGCCGACGCGGTAGCAGCGGACGCCGTGACTGAAATACAGAGTGGGTTGGCACTCGCCGGTGCGTTGCAGACTGTTGACGATTTGGTAGACGACTTGGAGGCGCGGCTTACGGCCACCCGCGCCGGGTATCTGGACAACCTGTCCGCAGGCGCGGTGGCAACGGCCAGCGCGGTGAGCACGCTCTCCGGGTATGTAGACACGGAAGTGGCGGCTATTCTGGCGGCGGTAGACACAGAAGTTGGAGCGATTAAAGCCAAGACGGACGCCTTGCCCGCTTCTCCGGCGGCGGTAGGCAGCCCTATGACGCTGGCGACAGACGCGGTGAGTGCCGACGCATTAAAAGCCGATGCAGTGACAGAAATACAGAGCGGCTTGGCACTTGACGCGACCGTGGCGAAGGCAGCGGCGCTTTCCACGGTTGCCGGTAATGTTGATGCCATTCTGGTGGACACCGGCACGACACTTGACGGCCTGCTACAGGACATACCGACGGTTGCCGAGTTTAACGCCCGAACACTGCCGACTGCCGACTACTTTGACCCTGCTACCGACACGGTGAAACTTTCCGCAACGACACACACCGGAGCGACAATTCCCACGGTAACGGCCATTACCAACGATGTCGGCATCACACAGGGCGGCGCGGACAAGGTGTGGAGCAGCACGACCCGCACGCTGACGGCCTTTGGGTTCTCAGTAACGGTCGGCACGAACAGCGACAAGACGGGATACTCCCTGTCCGGCGCGGGCATACAAGCCATTTGGGATACATTGACATCGGCACTGACGACTGCCGGAAGCATCGGCAAGTTGCTGGCCGACCGTATCGACGCGGCTATAACAAGCCGAATGGCAACGTTCTCCTATACCGCGCCACTGGATGCCGCCGGGACACGAACGGCTCTTGGAATGTCCGCCGCCAATCTGGACACACAACTGGCCGACATTCCCACGAACAGCGAGCTAAACGCCCGGACATTGGCAAGCGCCGATTATTTCAACCCTGCAACGGATGACGTAACACTGGCTGCCGGAGAACTGGCCGGGCTATCGACCCTGACGGCGGCGCAGGTGTGGAGCTATGTGACACGGGAACTGACCAGTGGTGGCGGAGGAGGCGGCAGCCTGACGGCAAGTGAGGTTTGGTCGTATGCTACCCGCGAGCTAACGGGCAAGAGCGGCTTTGAGCTTGTTGCCGCTTACGATGCGGCGAAGGATGCGGCATCGGCATCTGCCATGCAGACAGTCGATGATTTGGTCGATGACCTTGAGAGCAGACTAACGGCGGCGCGGGCGGGTTATCTGGATAAGCTAAACGTATCCGGCACGCTGGCCCACAGCGACGCGGCGGGAACATACAGGGCCGATGTGAGCGGTCTGGCAACGGCGGCGGCTGTGTCCGGCCTGAACAATCTGAGCGCGGCGCAGGTGTGGGCTTACGTCACGCGAGAACTGACTTCGGCAGGTAGCGGCGGGGCAACGGCGCAAGAGGTGTGGGAATATGCGACACGCACACTAACGGGTAAAACAGGCTTTGAGTTGACCGCAGCTTACGATGCGGCGAAAACAGCGGCATCCCAAACCTCGGTCGATGACCTGCCGACGAACGGGGAACTGGCAACGGCACTAACCGGCATGAGCACCCTGAACGCGGCGGGCGTGCGTGCTGCCGTTGGACTGGCGAACGCCAACTTGGACACACAACTGGCTGACCTTCCGACGGTGGCCGAGTTTAACGCCAGAACGTTACCAGGCGATGACTATTTCAATGCGGCGACCGACGATGTGACACTAGCCACCGGGGAACTGGCGGTAGTATCAACTCTGACGGCGGCTGAGGTATGGGGACATGCAACCCGCGAGTTGACCGGCAGGACGGGCTTTGAGCTTATTGCGGCCTACGACGCGGCCAAGACAGCGGCGCAGGCAGGCGACCCCATGACGCTGGCGGCGAACGCGGTAACTGCCGCTTCTCTTGCTGCCGATGCGGTGGCGGAAGTGCAGAGCGGTCTGGCAACGGCATCCAGCATATCTGCGCTCAACGACCTGTCCACGGTTGAAGCGACGGCGGCGGCGGCATCCGCACTGGCGACCTACGCTGCTGCCAAGACCAGCGACTTGTCCGGCGTGTCAACCTTCAATGCAGCGACGGATGCTGTCACGGTTGGAACGATACAGGTCGATGCCGTCAGTGCATCGGCCATAGCAGCAAGCGCGGCCAACGAGATTGCCGATGCAATCCTGTCCCGCAGCTACGGCAATGTCGAAGCGACGGCGGGCGACCATACACTTGCGGCCCTGATTGCCGGAGCGCTGGAGAGCGCAATGGCCGGGACGACATGGACTATCTACCGGACAGACGGCACGACGCCCATGCTGACGAAGACCATCGCCACCAACGCGGCTGCCGAGCCGGTAACGGGAGTTGGCTGATGCGTGATATACTAAGGCGTGTCTTGGGATGGAAATCCGGCGGGTCTGCCGTATCGCCGTCAGAGATTGACATACAGCGGTATCGCGTTTCAATGGAAACACGAGTGTACCAAGTTGATGCCGAGGCGCGGGTGTACAGGGCGAGCGGCAAGGCACGAGTGTACAAGACGGAGTGGCAATGAACGACAGCACCAGACAGTTTATCAAAGACCCTGACGGAACGGAATGGTTCGGCGTTGACTGGACGGAGCGGCTTGCTGGTGTCGCCAACCTGATTGCCCCTGACACACTGGCGACATCCACATGGTCGGCGGGCAGCGGCATCAACATTGTATCTACTCACATGTCGGGGAATATGACCGGCGTGAAGGTATCCGGCGGCGGCACGGGAACGAACTATCCGTTAACCAACGTCGTGACCACAACGGTCAACGGCGAGACGCTGAGCACTACGATTTATGTTTACATAAAGGATGAGTAAAGGAGAAGCATAATGCTAAACGACATCGAAACGTTGCTGGCCGAGTTGGGCGCAACGGCAGCCGACCGCGTTCTGGTATCAATGGCTTCCGGGGACAAGCGAGCGGTGTTTGTCAGTTACAACCCGGAAGCAAAGACATATGAAGCAGCCATCTTTGCCGCCGACGGCAGCCGCACGGTCATTGCCAGCGGGACATGGCCTGTCACCAAGCCCGGCAAGAAACCGAAATGAGGCAGCGCATCACGAAAGCGGTTCGCGCCAAGATAGAGGACTTGTATTACGAGGGCCTGACCATCAACGAGATTGCGGCTCAATGTGGAGTAAGCAAGTCATTTGTATCCAGATACCTGCTGGATTCCGACCTGCGGGATGCACGGCGAAGATTGACACAGGCGGAGTGCGACAGGATATGTCATCTATACGAGCGCGGAGTGCAGATAAGTGCCATTGCCCGTCTGCTGAGGGTGTGGGACAGCACGGTATGTAATGTTGTCCGGCGGCGTGGACTGGTCAAGCGAGTGCGTCCCGTGCGGGAAGACGAGGTAGAGAGAATCCGGCAGCTATGGCGTGAGCAGCCGAACGCCTACCGCATCGCCAAGCTGACCGGACGCAGCAGAGGAACTGTTCTGTCCATTGTGCGCGAGCATGGCGACTATTACCCCCGTGACTGCACAATTCGGTACGAAGACAAGAAGCACGTATGGTCATGGGTGATGACGGGGAAAAGATGATGAAGCCGAGAATCGGGTTCAAGACACACGTTTCCAACAGCGCCGACGGCTGGGGCGCACAATACCTGCACCGCTTGGTCGATGCCGGTATCCCGCCGGTCGTCATGGCGCTGGACGGGGCGGGATTCGTTTTTGAAGCACAGGAGGCGATGAAGAAAGCAGGCTGGTCGGCAGAGAAGATGCGCTCGGCGGCGCTGGTCTACCGCAACACGCAGAACGATATACCCGCGTACCATCTGACACCGGAAGAAGCAGCCGACCGGCAGTGGGAGTACCATTACAGCCGTATCCCGCCGGAGCTTGACCGGCAACTGGTCTGGCTGGGGATAACCAATGAACCGGCACACGTGCTGGGAGATGCCGACCTGCCCGACGGCGGCGGCAGGTTACGGAGCGTCTTCCGCTACAACAACCTGCTGGTCTACGACAACGCGGAGTGGCTGGCAGCCCACGCCTTGCGGCTATGCCAGCACGCGCTGGACAACGGCATCCGCCTGACGGTGCTGGGTTGGTCGGCGGGCACGCCGGAGCCGTTTCAGTGGCGCGGGCCGGAGATGGGCAAGTTGCTGGCCCTGTTGCGTAAGCACCCGGAGCAGTTGGGAATTGACCTGCACGAGTACAGCCTGACGGTGGACACGCTGGAAGAACCGGCGCTCATCGGGCGCTGGCAGAACATCCCTCGCCCGTGGCCTTCCATCTTTGTGACGGAGTTTGGCTGGACATTGCGTGAGGCCCCTGTTGTGGAGAGGGGATTGCCGCAGGTGCTTCGGGCGTACACGAATTGGTATGCTCACGAGGAGATTAAGGGGCTGGCCCTGTGGACATTGGGGAAGGAAGGCCATTCGTGGGAAGGCATCGGCAAGGTGGTGAACACCTACATGGGGCCGGTCGCGCAGGCTATGATAACCACCGACATACCGGCGGCAGAAGAACCGCAACCGCCAAAGGAGACAGGTATGAGCTTGGAACAATTTCTGTGGGACACGGGCCTGAGCGCTTCTCCCCTGAACATGGATGCCGCCCTGCAAAAGGCGATACTGGCCGACGGGTTCTACCCGCTGGGGCCGGAGAAGTGGGGGGCATATGAGGGTGTGACGTATGCGGTACAGGCGGCAATTGATTGGGACAGCAGCGCTCATCCCCGCCGTATTTACTATGCCAAAGTCCCTGATTGGGGAAGCGTGAGGTGGATAGCAGGCAACGAGAGTATGGAACCGGCAGAGATGAAGATGGTACGTTGGCCGGTGGATGACGCGCCCTACATTACACAGAAGTTCGGTGCACGACCGGAGGTCTACAAGGGCTATGGATTTCCCGGTCACGAAGGCGTGGACATCCGCACCCGAATGGATGCCCCTGTCCGTGCGGTAGCCAACGGGATGGTCGGCAAGCGGACAACGACCGGCAATTACGGCAATGCGGCACGTGTCAACCACAACGGCGGATGGCAAACACTGTATGCCCATCTGTCCGGCTTTTCCGGTATTACGGAGGGTTCCGCTGTCCGTGCCGGTGACGTGCTTGGTTACGCCGGAAGCACGGGGAACTCGACGGGCGTACACCTGCACCTGACGCTCAGTCACGAGACGCAAAGCTACACCGACTCTGACGGCAATCGTTGGCCGAGAGGCATCCATGACCCAACAGAGTTCCTTGCCCCCTTGCTGTCGGCAGGGAAGACAGACCTGTTGCCCTATCTGCGCGGCAGTGGTGTCATCTACCAGATGCAAGTTACTTGGCAAGGCCAGCAACACAGCCAGCAGATGCAAACACAGCGGGGTGCGAGCAACGTCTTCTGGCAAGTCAAGAACCATGAGTGGGAGGAGTTCCTCTACGACGTAAACTACATCCTGCGCGGGATTGACACGTCGCCGGGCGGCAATATGTACTATTGGCAGCGAGAGAACGCGCTTGCCATCGCTGCCCGCTGGTGTCCACGCCTGATGTCGGTTGGACAAGTGTACGAGCGCAACCCGCTGGTTACGTTTTACAACAAGGATAACGGCGAAATACTGGACAGCCCGGCCAGCGGCTACCATCGCAGTTGGCTGCTGTATGCCAAGAAACACGACACTTGGTTACACCCGAAGGGGAGTATACCTTTCACAGATGTTGTGGAACTGCACTGGCTGTTGTCCCCATCCGCTTCTTCGCCTGCTGAAATCTACTTCTACGCCCGCGACTACGGGCTTGTCGGCTGGAGTTCTTCTTCCGGCGACTACTCGTTTGTCTCAGAGGTGTTTAGGCCGGGAGAGAGAAGCGAGATGTCAAGAGAGAAGGTCGTGATTCGTTAAGTGGCTTGGGAAGCTGGTGCGTGTGAGATTTCCACGTCACTATTGTAGCGATTTCGCCAAGGGATATGCAAGTTTATGAGAAATCTCTCATCTTTCAGGATTAAGGAGTAAAATGCACGCTGAAGCATCACAGGCAATGGACAATATTCTTTCTTCCTGCCGTTTATCTGGGGAACTAAATGTACTGGATGTAGGCAGTTACGATGTAAACGGGAACTATCGTGGGCATGTGGAGCGGCGGGGGTGGAAGTACACGGGGCTTGACATCAGTGCCGGGCCGAACGTGGATGTTGTCTCACCAGACCCCTACGACTTTTCTGTCCCTGCCGATTCTTTCGACATTGTAATGTCGGGTTCGACAATGGAGCATGTGGAAGCGATTTGGCTGTGGGTTCCGGCGCTGGTGCGTGTCCTGAAGCCGGGCGGGATGCTGGCGATTGTGACGCACTGGCAATTCCCTGAGCACCGTTACCCTGTCGATTGCTGGCGCATCATGCCGGACGGGATGCGGTATTTATTTGACCAGACCGGCCAGTTGGAAGACTACGGCATCGCCATTGTTTCTCCTTACGACATTGCCGGTACAGCATACAAGAAGTGAGGTAAACGAAATGAACGAAATGATTGAATATACTCCTGCGGTTGTGTTTGCGGCGCTGCTGTCGGTGGCGCTGGAATGGATTCCTGCTCTGGACACGTGGTGGGCCGAACTGTCACCGGCCAAGCGAGCCAGCCTGAACGCACTGGGCGTGGCCCTTATCTCCATCGGCGTTGTGCTTTACCAGTGTCGCTTCGGCTCCACATGCCCGGCGAATATGGGCGAGACGATATGGGACTTCCTGCTGGTGGCCTTGCTTAGCTTGGGGGCTAATCAGGGAGTTCATGCGACTCTGAAGCGAGGGAACTTTGGGCGAAGCCTTTAGCTGGCGGGTCGCCGGATAGACCCCCTTGCAGGCAGCGGCGCACGTATGCCTTGCCGTTAAACAGCAATGTGACATAGGTGTAGCCGACGGGAGTTCGTTCCTTTAGGACGGGGTTCCATTCGTCAACGACCTGTTGAGAGACTTTGGTGACGACCGCCGTTGCCAAAGTCTCTTTGTCCATTGGGTCGGTATTGACATTCCATTCTTCGATTACAACACTTGCGCCGACAACGGGCGGAGTAAGAAAGAAAATATCGTTCATGAGAGAGAGGTTAACACAGGCGGGTTTTTGTACGCAATCTATTGCGTGTATTTCTAACCGGCCTATCATGAAGGCATATTGTGGATTGAGAGGGTTCTATGAATGAATACAGCAAGCGAGACGAAACGGAAGAAAGAGCCGCCAATCTGGTCAGACAGATGTCGGGGCTGTCTCGTGACGAGACGGTCAGAACGCTTGTGGCCGGACTGACGGGCTTGGGAGTTGTGGTGTTTTACACCGACGACTTGGCAGCACGGCGTGAAACGGAGCGGGAGGCGGATGTAGTGCCGCCGGTGTACAGGGGAGGGAAGTGGTGATGCGTGCCGACTTCCCGGTATCGGCCTACTCCCTGTTTCCCGCGCAAGCGGCGATAGCGCGGCGCAAGGGGCCGATGGAATGGTCGTCGTCCTGCCCGAAGTGCGGAGGTGAAGACAGGTTCATGCTCTTTGCCGCCAACGGTATCCACGGCGACCGATACTGGTGCAGGCAGTGTGGCTTGAAGGGATTTATGGACGGCAAGAAGAAGTTGACACCGACCGAACTGGCGGAGTACGCCGAGAAGCGCCGGTTGCGTCTGGAGCGGGAGCGTCTGGAGCGGGACAAGCGCGTGCAGGCTTTAACCACCAGCGCGTACTGGCGCGGCTATCATGACGCAATGCGTGATGCCGGTCGCATGGCGTGGCGAGAGCGCGGACTGCCGGACGAAGCGCAGAACTGGTTCGACCTGGGATACACACTGTTTCAGGGACGCAATGCCCTGTCCATTCCGTTCCACAACAGGGAGTGGGCAGTCGAGACGGTGCAGTACCGGCTACTCGATACGGACGGGAGCGGCAAGTACCGGTTTGAGAGCGGCTATCCCGCCGTACCGTTCTGGACGCGGCCCATGACTGCGGGTTGGCCGGTCATCGTCTGTGAGGGAGCGATTAAGGCGGCGGTGCTGTTCTGGCGGCTGGTCGTCGAGGCGGAGCGTCCCTACAATGTTGTAGCGGTGACGACCAAGACGCCGGGGCGCAACGAATCCGAGCGATTGGCTGAGGATATTGTCGGGCATGAGGTATTGCTGCTGCTTGACCCTGACGCGACGAGTGCGGAGCGGCGGCGGGTTGGAAAGCACTTTGAAGCAGTCCGGCATGTATCACTGCCGGGCAAGGTGGATGACATGCTGCTGGATGGGTTGGGGCTGGATGTATTCGAGCGCTCCTATCTGGCGCAAGCAACGGAGACAGTACTGTGAATGTGAATGGACTGACTGAGGGTGTGCGGCTTCTGCCGCGTCTGAACGAGGTGGCCGCGCAGATCGAGGCGGCAAACAACGATCTGGAGCAGGCTGTTGCTGCTGTGGTTGAGGCCGAGCACAACTATCTGCTGCTGTTGCGTGAGTTTCGCGGGGCGTTGCCGGGCGATGCTGACGAGTTCCTGGCGAGTGTGTTTCCCGCTGATGTGTGGGAGCGTTTGCTGGAACGTCTTGAGGAACTGGATGAGAGCGAAGGTTAGACCGGCAAGGCCATCGCCTATTCCCACTCGCCTGCGGGAAGTGGCGGAACTGGACAGATACCTGCTGCGCCTGCAAGTGAGTACGAAAGTACGCGGCACGAACTGGCGCAAGCGCGGGATGCCCGTTGCCGCTGACATCTCTGGTACGTTGCGGTCGCGAATCGTTGAGACGCGAGCCGCGTTGCGACAGGAGATGGATGGCTACGTGCCAGACCTGCCGATTCTCTACAGCGCGATGGGTGTTCCTAACACGCCGCTCATGTCGGTGGTGGCTGTGCTGACGCAGCTTGACCCGGCAAGGGCAGACAGCCCGGCGGGGTTCTGGCGTTACTGCGGGTTGGGTGTTGTCCACGGCTATCCCGACCGTGTGTACAGCCTGATTGCTCCCGGCAGGATAACCTACTCTACCGTGGCGCATGGCGAGATGCTAAAGATGGGGTATCGTCTGACGGCGAAGAATTGCCCTCCGTACCATGAGGTTTACGTGGATTACCGTAACAGGCTCCTGCGTGACGGCGTGCGCGAGAACGTAACGAAGGTGCGTGGCAGGCGATATGTCGCAAAGCTGTGGCTGAAGCACCTGTGGCTGGCATGGCGACGGATTGAAGGCTTGCCGGTTGGGGAGGCCCATGAAAGCGACAGGACGAGTTTGGCTGCGCCGTTTGGGTGGCGGTGATACAATACGGGAAGCAGGGGTCGGGCGAAAAAGACACCCCCATATAAAAGATACCCCGTATCCGACCCCTGCTTCCCTCTGGAGAGACAATGGACTATTACGAGCGGCGAACGTTCATTACATCAGTCGCCAGAAACGCGGCAGTTATAGCGGTGGCGCTGATAGCGGTGATATTCATCTCGGTATATGACGGGATACCACCGAGGCATTACTGGCTGGCGACGGCGCTGGCCGGTGTGCTGGTCTACAGCACGGTGAGCGCTTCGCTGCTGGTTTACTTCCAGCGACCGGCATCTGTTCCGACTGTGGAACCGGAGTGGAGTGAAGATTCCGAGCCGGACGAGGAGCCGGACGAGGACGAGATGGAAGTTACATGGAACTGGCTAAAGGAGACAGACCTGGATGGATTGATTCGGTATGTGGAAGGAAAGAACGCAGTCCTGTCGCGGCAGGCGGTAGCGGAGTGGGTAGACCCGCGATTCTACTCGTTACGTGACGGAGACAACTTCATTCCGTTTCCTGTGTTGATGTGTCGGGTCGGCGCGGCTGTGAAGGTTCTGGCAAACGGGCAAGCGAGGTATGCGTGGAAGGATAACGCATCCACCACGCTAAGACGATTGCAAGCAACGTTGACGGGCGCAGCCTCCCCTCCCCCACCGGCGGAGGTACGGAATGGTTCAATAACCGGTGATAACCGGTCGGTGTTGGAAATAACCAGTCGGTAATTTTACAGTTTAGGAGAGTAACAGAAATGAGTCAGAATATTTGGGATACATTAAGTAGTAAGGTGCGTGGTGGCCCGATGGCGCTCTCGCTGTTCGTCATCGCGTTGGCGGCCCTCGTTATAGGCATTGTCCTGTCCGTTGAGGACTGGAAGTCGTCGTATGATGGATTGATTTATCTGGAGCAGGCCTTCAGTATTCGCACCGTCTCATGGAGTTGGGTGCAGTTGGTGATGGCGATAACGCCGTGGGTAGGACAGATTGTGTTCCTCGGCCTGTGGTCACTGGACACCTCGCGTCGTTGGGCGCTGGCGGTGGCAGTCATGTGGTTCGTGCTCGACTTCGTTGCCGACGTGCAACTTCGCAGCAACGCCGTGTTGTTTCCGCTGGATGGTGGCAGCATGAACCTGAACCGCACCGTTGCGGTGTCGTCCATCCTGACGTTCCTGTTCTTCACGGTGGGCGCGGAACTGTTCGTTACCGCAGGCAGCGCGATAGTGGTCACGCTGTTTCCTGACGCGGTAAAGGAGTTTGCCAGGCTCAGGGCCAGTGTGAAGGTGGCCTTCCGTGATGCCGAGCGCATCCTGAAGCAGTCCGAGCAGCGCGGTGGTGGCTCTGGTGGAGGGCAGAGTCACGGGCTGCCGACGGGCCAGCCGCGTCGCAGTATCGGCAGTCTGGCTAGTCTGCTTGATGAGATAGATGAGTAATGGGTATTCTTGACGGATACAATTACGCGCTGCTTAAGTCCGGCAAGGGCGTGGACAGTCGGTCGCTGCTGCTTACGCCCACCTTCTTTAGTATGTACGTTGCGTATTCCAGTGCGCCGTACCAGAGCTACTTCAGTATAGTGTTCCCTTTTTCCGGCGCGGCCTATACGGTTACAGCCGGGCAGGAGCTTGCAGTGATTCAGGCTGCGCTGCAAAACCGTTTAGCCGACGTGGATTTATCCGGTGTTGCTGTTCGGGTTGGCCTGCCCGATGTAGCTCGACTTGTATCACCGGCAGTTGGCTGGATAATGTTGATATACGGCAGCGGACAATCTTACATCGCTATGGACGAACCGGGCATAATCAGGAGTATGGCGCTGAGCACCGCCGGAATCCATGTTAAGTTGGAGTGTAACGAGTATCGCGTTTGCATGGGCTATGATGGGTGGAAGGGCGGTACGTCCGAGGGCCAGTACGCTCCTTAGAGACAGATGAGAGACAGGCCCATGTGGTTGTAACGGTGTTATACTATGTCCATCGAGGCGAACGCGAACGAGCGTTCGAGGTCACAGTCCGAATCCTCCGTCGGACTCGGTGGTGTACAGGAATGAGCCGGTCTCGTGACCTGACCGGCTCAACATTATGAGTTGGACACGGACTCAGTTAACCAAGCAGTTAAGACAGGCCGGGTGGGTATCCGGCAAGGGGGCGGCGGCGGTTTATCGCTCGCCCAACGGAACGTGCCTTCAACTGGATGCGTACCATCAGGAGAAGGGAATCTTGTGGAGATGGTACGCGTCACGTGAAGAAATACCAAAGGAGATTGACAGCGATGACCGATATTACAAAGCGATTGCCCTTAACCTTATCCCCTAGCCTGCGTGATGGCAGGCTGACAACGCCGAGCGGGGAGGGCGAGATGCTCCGCCGGGAGCGCGTCGATGATGAGTGGTGGCTGACGCTTGACGATTACGTAGGGGGGATTGAGGAAGACCTGCAACAGGAATGGGCGGCGTTTGAAACCGACGACATTCTGTTGAGGGATGAGTTCGGGGAGTGGGATGTATTGTGAGCGATGAGCGCTGTATCGTTACCCCTGCCGAGTTGGGCGTGCTCGGCGTGCAGGCTGTCCAGCGGCTACACGACAACCGCGAGCGCCTGATGCCGATGGGTCTGCCGGGGATGGATGATTACTTCATCCCACTGGAACCGGGTAGCCTGACCATCGTGCAGGCACAAACCCACAACGGGAAAAGCTGGTTTATGAACCGCTGGATGCGTCGCATGATAAAGTATCTGAAGCACCGCGAGCGCGATGAGGTCATCGTATGGGTAGATACCGAGGTGACTGCCGACTACCTGGCGATGAACCGTGTCACGTCGGAGAGCGGGATAGGCTATCGGGATATAGTCTACAGGCCGGGCCTGGACATGAAGGCGTTGGTACGCGCCGCCGCCTCCATTGCCGGAGTTCCGCTGTATACGATTGCGACGCGGCTTGGCAAGGATGGATCGGAAGTGCACCTGACCAACATCCGCAAGGGGATTGACATGCTCATAAAGGGTCAGGTGGATGGAACGCCACGGAAGGTGGCGGCGGTGTTTATTGATTACCTTCAATCCCTCCCCCTCGATCCTGTTGTTCGCAAGGAGAGAGAGCTTGACAAACAACGTCGGCTCCAGGT